>Ga0187893_10003010_pt1 | contig 35361 bp, 30 predicted proteins | sample MA1701074metaG_FD_139574 | JGI IMG/M metagenome (GOLD analysis project Ga0187893, IMG submission 139574) | White microbial mat communities from a basaltic lava cave in the Kipuka Kanohina Cave System on the Island of Hawaii, USA - MA170107-4 metaG ...
AGCGTTTGCCGACGAGACCTTCGACCTGATTCTGCTGGATTACAAACTGCCGGACACGACCGGCGTGGAGCTGCTGCGGCACTTTCGCGAAACGGACGCCGACGTTGTGGTCATTATGATGACCGCGTTTTCGAGCATCGAAAGCGCCGTGGAGGCGATGAAGCTCGGGGCGTACGACTACATCACCAAGCCCTTCGACATGCAGCACGTTCTGCGCGTCGTGGACAAAGGCCTCGAGACCACCCAACTGCGGCGGGAGGTCCGGGAACTGCGCCGGCATCTGGCCCACGAGTATTCCATTTCCCGCATCATCGGCCGCCACCCCTGCATGCTGGAGTTGTACGAAGTGATCGAGCGCGTTTCCAAGAGCGGCGCGTCGACGATATTCCTTCGCGGCGAATCGGGAACCGGGAAAGATCTCGTCGCCCGCGTGATTCACTACGGTTCGGACCGGGCGCCGAAACCGTTCATGAACATTACCTGCACGGCCTTGTCGGAATCGCTTCTCGAAAGCGAGCTCTTCGGCCACGAAAAAGGCGCGTTCACTGACGCCAAGGCCGCGAAAAAGGGCCTGTTCGAGCTGGCCGACGGCGGGACCATTTTTCTCGACGAGGTCGGCGACATGCCAATGGGGCTTCAAGCCAAGCTGCTTCGGTTTCTTGAAGAGCGCACCTTTCGCCGCGTGGGTGGCACGCAGGAAATCTCCGTGGATGTGCGGGTCATAGCCGCCACCAACCGGGACATCGAAGAGGCCATGCGCGCGGGAACTTTTCGCAGCGACCTGTTGTACCGCCTGAACGTGATCCCCATACAGTTGCCGCCGCTTCGCGCCCGGGGGGACGATGTCCGTCTCCTCACCCAGAATTTCGCGGCCCAGTTCGCAAAGGAATTCCGCAAAACCATCCACCGGGTGCAGGAGGGCGCGTTCCAGAAGCTCTGCGGATATGCTTGGCCCGGAAACGTCCGCGAGCTTCGCAACGTCATGGAGCGGTCGGTGCTCATCTGCAAAGGGGACACGATCGCGGCGGGCGACGTGGTGCTGGGATCAGTGGACCCGGCCGGGAACAACGCGAAAGGCAGTCTTACTCTGCTTCCACCCGACGGATTGGATTTTCATGAGATTGAGAAGAGCCTGATCGAACAGGCCCTCGCCCGAACCCACGGCAACCAGACCAAGGCCGCGAAGCTCTTGCACATGAGCCGGGACATGTTTCGATATCGCTTGGAAAAACTCGGACTGTTGAAATAACTGATACGCGAATTCGGAGAACTTCTCTTGGACACCTTGCTGGATCGTTTTTGTCGTTACGTAAAAATCGAAACCACCGCCGTCGAGCGGACCGACGCCTATCCAAGCTCCCCCGGTCAATTGGAACTCGGACGAATGCTCACGGAAGAACTGCGGGCGATGAAGCTCGCCGACGCGAATCAGGATGCGCACGGCATCGTCTCCGCCACCATTCCCGCCACCGTGGAAGGCGCGCCGACCATCGCCTGGCTCGCCCACATGGACACCTCGCCGGAATTCACCGCCAAAGGCGTGAAACCCGTAATCCACAAGAACTACGGCGGCGGTGACATTACCCTGCCCGGCGATCCATCCCGCGTCATCCGCGTCGCGGACGCTACAGTGCTCGCGAAGCTCAAGGGCAAAACTCTCATAACCTCCGACGGTACGACTTTGCTGGGCGCGGACGACAAATCAGGCGTGGCCGTCATCATGACCGCTGCCCAGCATCTCATTTCCCATCCTGAAATCCGGCACGGGCCGATCCGCGTCATCTTCACCTGCGACGAGGAGGTCGGACGCGGTGTGGACAAGTTGGACATCAACGAGATCGGGGCGGTCTGCGCCTATACATTGGACGGGGAGTCGATCGGCGAACTGGACCACGAAACATTTTCCGCGGATATGGCGGTCGTGACGATCACGGGTCGAAACATCCACCCCGGATTGGCGACCGGCGTGATGGTGAATTCGATTCGGCTGGCCGGACAGTTTCTATCGAGACTGCCCTGGAAGCGCCTCGCCCCGGAAACCACATCGGGACTCGACGGGTTCCTGCATCCGTACCTGGTCGAGGGCGGCGTGGAAAAAACGACGATGCGGATTCTGCTGCGGAGTTTTCAGACGGCGGAATTGGCGGAACAGGCCAAGGTCCTGCACGACGTGGCGGCGACGATCCGGGCTGAGCACCCCAACGCACGAGTCGAAATCGAAGCAAGAAAGCAATATCGGAACATGCGGGAATTTCTTTCCAAGGAACCGCGGGCCGTCGAACTGGCGGCAAAGGCGATTCGGAAAGTCGGCCTCGAACCTAGCTCTCAATCCATCCGCGGCGGAACCGACGGATCACGCCTCAGTGAAATGGGGCTGCCGACGCCGAACCTGGCCGCAGGGATGCACAATTTTCATTCTCCGCTGGAATTCGCCTGCCTCGAAGAAATGGAAACGTCGGTGAATGTCCTGATCGAGCTGGCCCAGCTTTGGGGTAAGGAAAAGTCATAACCAGAGCCGCTGATCCCAGCGCGCGGAACAGGCCGCTTGATCGCCGAATTTTGCAGCCGGGCATCGGTCCCCACCGCCACCCATCTGCATCCTGGTCCCCCAGAGGCGACGCAAGCGGCCTGTAGTTCCTACTGTCTCCCTTACTCACACCCGAGCACCGCTGATTTCCCTCGCCCGTCGGTGCGCCGGCGTCCGCGGCGTTCCCGCAAGCGGATTGCGGGAAACCGCCCACTGGAACGCCGCGACGCCATGCGCGACCTAGGCGGGGTAAATCTGGAACTCGGGTCCCTAAGGCCGGGCTCTTACCGCTCGGCGCGTTACAGAACTCTCCGCCTGCCCGCGATGGCTACGCAGCTAAAGCATGCGCCGCGAGATGAAAATCAACTCGCGCAATGGCAAACAGACCGATTCTCAAATGTAGGGGTGGCAGGCCGGTGAGGAGGTTGGGTAATGGAGATAAACCGATGAGAGCGGAACGATCAACGATGGATATTTGTGTATGAAAAACCCGGTATTATGATCGTATACAGTTTCGTTGCTCTCTCATCCAACCCGCCAAAAAAGCATCTCAAATCCAACCTCTAGTATACCGGACTGTAAGAGATTGTCAACCATAAAAGCGAATTTATTGGAAGCGACGGAAGGATTGGCTTTTTTTGGAGGCAGATGGGCGATTCTGGGAAACAGTCGTAACCATTTAACGACTCTTTAAGGGTTACCGGTTCTTCCGGCACAGGCGCATTCCGGATCCAATCGCCGCGCTTCCGCGAATGCGGACTGTGCTGCCGACGTCTGCTCCTGCCTCAACAGCAGCTCACCCAATAGGCATCGGGCGTCGGCGTCGTCGGGTTCCCGGACCAACAGATCGGTCACCATTACGGTCGCGACGCCCAGGCGCCCCCTTCGCCACTCCACCGTCGCTCGGATGATGTCTAGGTCAGAGCTCTTCACGCCGGCGTCGGCGGCGAGCGAAGCGGCGCGGGCGGCGACGGGCCAGGCGTCAAGCGATACGGCTGCCTTGGCGAGGATCATCTGGGCGACACCGTCCCTGGGGTGATTCCGCGCGAAGTCCTCTATCACGTTTCGCGCGGACACGGGATCGTCAATAGAAAGGTGACAGGCCGCGACACTCCGACGGACAGCGCCTTGATCCGCATCGTCACCGGCGTTTTCGACCAGCAGGGGCAGCAGGACAGGAACGGCTTCGCGGCAGCGGTCCAATCGGGCCAGGAGGAGTCCGTAGGGTTCGGCGATTGCGCGGCTTTGCGGCCATTCGGCGGCGGCCTTGGCGTAGTAGGCGACGGCGCGGTTCGCGTCGCCGAGGAGGTCGGCGACGTGACCCGCGAGAACGGCTGCGGTTGCGGAAGCGTCGAGACAGGATATTTTTTCATCGAGGAATTCGAGTGCCTCCGCCGCACGATCCATGGCCACGAGACACTCCGCCCGGGCCAGAACCGCATCGACGCAGGCCGGGTCCAGGGCGAGACTTTTGTCGTATTCAGTAATCGCGCCCGCGACGTCGCCCCGCTGCTCACGGACCACGCCGCCCAGGAAGTGCAGCTCCGCAGATCGAAGTCCTTTTTCCTCGGCGGTTCGCAGCGCCTGCTCCGCGGTGGCGGATTTTCCCAATTCGAGGTGGGTCTTGGCGAGCAGGGCGTAGGCGTCGGCCTGACGGTTGTCCAACGCGATGGATTCCTGCGCCGTTGCGGCCGCCGGTTCGAACAGGCCGGAATCAAACTGCTGCCGGGCCAACTGGAGCTTCATTTTCGCGCGGACCTGGTTCCAGCGCTGCTCGGCCTTCTGTTTCGCCTCGGCATGACTGGGCGTATTGCAACCGCTCGCCGCCAGCGCCGTGCCAAGCAGTGCGCACAAGGCCAAGCACGCACCCCACGCCTGTTTGTCGGGCATGACTTCGTTGATTCCCGTTGGGATTTCTTTTCGAGCGTCCATGCGAATTTCCATTCGATGCGAGAATTAGGGCGTCGCCTGGTCGGGCGGACGCACCGGTTCCGGTTCCACGATCATCGGCGGCCGGTCAAAGGGAATCGCCGTTTCGGGGTGGTCCCGTGCGATCAAGCGGTGCAGAAACATTCTTCCGCCCGTGCCGTCATCGTCCCATTCCCGTTGGCCCAGTATTTTTTCTTTCAGATCGATCGCGGGAAGAAAGCGCGGGTTGTTGTGCAGCGACAGCTTGGCGTACCACAGCGCTTTGTCACCGCGGCCCTGCTGATATTCCGTCAACGCCTTGTGAAAAAGCGACTGGGCCAACCGTTCACGCCCATGCCACATCAATCCCTGGCGCACGCCCACGCGCATCCGCTCAATATCCTCCAGGAGTTCGCGCGAATCATCGGCCAGGGCGTTCTGATCCTTCACGATGTGAAGCGTCAGAAGAATGATGACTTCCTCGCGCGACGACGAATCGTTGTTGGATCGAAACAATTGCCCCACACCGGGAATGCTGCCCAGTCCGGGCACCTGCGATTTGGCGTCGGTGGTCAATTCGCGGAAGAGCCCGCCGATGAGAATCGTCTGCCCGTCTCGGATGATGACGTTGGTCGTGACTTCCGTGGTCTGCTCCGAGGGAAGTCCTTGGGCGTTTACGAACCCGACGCTGTCCTCAGGGTGGAGTTCGACGCGGACGAATCCGTCTTCGCCGATGAACGGGCGGAAGACGAGCTGGGTTCCGGTCTCGAGAAATTCCACGGTCTGAACCGCCTGCGTCTCTGTCACGGTGGTGGTCAAGTATCCGTCGCGGCGGCCGACGATGACCTGACCTTTTTGCTTGTTCAGCGCAAGGATTTTGGGATTAGCGAGCACGGTCGTATCCGTGACTTGCTCCAGAGCGCGAATGAACACGGCCACTTGATCCTTGATGATACCGACCGAGATACCGCCGCTGGGCACGTTTCCGCGAAAATCAGTGACGGCCGACGAATTGAACAATTCAAATCGATCCTGCGGCAATTGACCAAGATTCACGTCCTGAACGCCCGTCGACGTCGAACCCAGTTTTTCCAGGTCCACGCCGCCCGTGAGCACGAAATCGATGCCCAAGCTATTGTCATCTTCCAGTTGCGCGCGAAGGATCGTCGCCTCGATCAGCACCTGCTTGGGACGAACGTCGATTTCCCGGATCACGCGCTCGATGACGCGGAGTTTTTCCGGCACCGCGGTCACGATGAGGAAATCGCCGGAGGCATTGTTGTTGCCGCCGGCTTTCGTGGATTCACTTTCGAGTCCGCTCTGGGCATTGGGCGAAATCGCCAAGACGCCATCCTTGCCGAGGATGCTGGACACGTACGTCTGGGCGTCCGTCGCGGCGATGTAATTCAGCATGAAAACGCGCGTGATGGGTTGCCGGCCGTCCGAGGCCGTGATCTGGGCCAGTTCGTCCACAGTGTAGACGTAGATGAATTTCCCCACGCGCCGGTAAGCGGCGCCGTTGGGCATGAGCACGGCCTCGAGCGCCTCCTCGAAGGTCGCGTTGTAGAGATTCGCAGTGACCGTACCTTTGACGTTAGGCGACGTGATGATGTTTTGCTGGCTTTCCAGCGACAATAGCTGAAGGACCGTTGAAAGGGGAAGTCCGGCGACGTGCAGTTCCACCGTCCCGCGATCCGTCACGGAGACTTGATCGTTGGGCCCTGTAGGCGGGGGCATCGGCGGTTCCTCGTTTGCGGCAAGGAGCGCCGAGCAGACCGCAAGGACAACGGGTGCGGAAATCAAGATTGGTCGCCGCATTTATTCTTCCGAATACTACCGCGGTCGAACCTGGCTTCGAGGCCGCCGCGCTATGAACCCGATCCCGCCGCGTTAGGCGGACTCGATTTGTTATCGGCACCTTGTATTCGGACGTTAAGCGACTGCGTTTCCAGTATTCGCTTGATGTCCGCGAGGAGCTGATTGGTCAGCTTGGCTTCATCGATCGCTTGTTTACGCTGGGCCGCGGCATCGGGGATTTGTCCATACACCGGTGTTTCCAGTGGCGGCGGACCCACCCAGACCTTCACGCAGGTCAGCCCAAGGAAAGCCAAAAACGCAAGGCGAATCAGGCGATCGGCACGCACGGACGGCGGACGAATGGTCGTCATGGAATCCTCCCGTTGAAACTGGTTTGATGACGTTGAATCCCGCGCCTGCCGGGTTTGGGGCGAAAAGCAACCCAAACCCCGGAATGCAAGCCGGCCTATCGGGATTATCGGAAGGGACACGAACCGAGCCCTCGATCGACGCAAAGCGATTTACAGGCGGAAGACTCGGGCAAGGTCTCAATGCTGAAAAACGGTTCCGCGAATGGGTTCAGTGGAACATGTCGGGGCGCGCTCTACGGATTCCGAGCGACGCGTTCCTCGTTCGGTCCCTGCCAAACGCGAATTTCGGAGATTTCCGTAGCCGCGATCAAGGATTCGGGATTCCCGATGGCAGGAGGCAAAGCGCGGGTTCGCAAGACGACGTGACGTTTCGCGCCGGGCATGAGCGGACCTCTCCATTCGTCGTCGCCGGGCGTGATCGGCGTAGCCACAACCTCGGTCCATTCGCGAATGGGAACGGAGCCATTCTTCAATGCGGCCACCCGAACGCCGAGCAGGGACACAACCTCGGACCCTGTATTCGTGATGGTAAGCACGGGCCGGATCGACCCTTCCTTTTCATCCGCAAGGAACTCCGTCTTCACATCGATACGGGCTGCATAGGCAGGGTCACGGCGATCGTGGAAGGTATCCGCCAGAACGGGCGGCAGCGAATCAAGCAGCTCGGGCAGGGATTCGATCGTCTTTCCGCTGAAATGAACCAATGTCGAAAGCTGCCCTTCCACCATGGTCATGGCGGTCAACAGGACAACCGTCCCTGCGGCAATGGCCAAGCCGCCGACTCCGAAGAGCCCTAGGAAAAAAGCGGTCAGCGGCGACATGCGCGTGATCGGGTTCATGGTCTACCTCCTGCGGCTCGCGGGTCCGTTTCCGCGGACTCGATCGACTCTCGGCGGCGCGCTGGGGCCACGTTGACCGGCGCCTCCGAAAGGGGGATTCGGAATTTGGATGCCGATATTTCGGGCTTCACGGAATCTCGTGGTTTCCCGTCATAAACCTCCCGGCATGGAAGGTCCAGGGGCCGGGGTCCAAAATCTTGACGGCGGGGCCTCAAATGATAGGGTAGCCGCCCTCCGGGGACGTAGCTCAGCTGGGAGAGCGTCGCGTTCGCAATGCGAAGGTCGAGGGTTCGAATCCCTTCGTCTCCATGACCCCCGTTGCCAGGTATTTGATCTAAAAAGCCGCCCCACAATGCTCCGCAAGACGCAGGTTTTCAATTCCGGGGGTCGATCTTCGCCGGTTTAGGCGGCGCCGGAATCCGATGGGGCGGCATCACTTGCGGGCGGCATTTCCGCCCCCACGATGGAGGCCACGGCGTTCGCGCGAAAAATAGTAAACCAAATGGTTGACTTTTCTTGGAGGCGATATATACTAAACCATATGGTTATAGATCGCTCGCCGATGCTGGATCGGGTCTTTCACGCCTTGGCGCATCCGGCGCGGCGGATGATGCTGCGGAGCCTCGCCGACCGGGAGCGGAATCTCAGCGAATTGGCCGCGCCCTTGAAGATGTCGTTTCCTGCAGCCTCGAAGCACGTGAGGGTGTTGGAGCGTGCGAAACTGGTCCGGCGCCGCGTTGTCGGGCGTACTCACCAGTTTCGGATCGAGGGCAAGCCACTGACGGAAGCCAACCAATGGCTCGAAGAATACCGCCGAAACTGGGAGCGGAATTTCCTCCGCCTCGTCGCTCTTTTGGACCGGATGAAAGCCGAGGAACGAGACACGAACAGTGGACCCCAAAAACGATGAAGGAGACTCAACATGGTAAAGACCGGCGTCTTGAAAATCGCCACCCCCACGGATTTTGAAATCGTCATTACCCGCCCCCTGGACGCCCCGCGACGCCTCGTCTGGAGGGCAATGACGCAATCAGATCTCATCCGCCAATGGCTCTTTCTGCCGCCGGACTGGACGATGACCTGCTGCGACGAGGATGTGCGTGTTGGCGGCGCCTATCGATGGGAATGGGCCGGACCGGACGGAAAAATCGCCATGGCCATGGGCGGTGTGTACAGCGTGGTCGTGCCCCATGAACGCCTCGTTCGTTCCGAGAAGTTCGAGTTCGGCGGTCAGCCGCAGGACGGCGAGCAACGGGCCACGCTCGAGTTCCTCGAGCAGCACGGCGGCACGCTGGTGAAAATCACCGTCGTCTACCCGTCGAAGGAAGCTCGCGACGCCGCCTTGGCCTCCAGCATGGAGCAGGGCATGTCCGCCGGGTATGACAAGCTTGAGGCCCTGCTCGCCTCGGGCGAAATCCGCTGAGGCGGAATCGTGGTTGGCCCAACAAGGAAACTCGAGCGAGGATGTTGTGTTTGGCCGACCCGGAATTCCCGCGAAAATAGGAACCCCGGCCTCGCCAATTCCAACTAGATTCGCCCGGGATCTATCATCTCAAACTGCGACGGAGCACATACGTACCCGGGCGGTGCTTGTGACGTGTCTCGGAAATGCCTTGACGTACGGGAACTTCGGACATCACAAGGCGGCACGTCCAAGCCGGCGGGTATTACGGCGCGTTTTTCGAGGATCTGACAGCGGGCCAATTCTGGTCGGCGGACTTGACCGACTCGGTCATGTTGACCGTGAAGGTCGAGCGAGCTTTTTCATCGAAGAAGAGATACGTTCGTCCTTCGTAAACGGCAAAGGTGGTCGGATCGCCGCGATATTTTTTCCCACGGCTGACCCCTTCGGCGCAGAATCCGGCGTAACGCGGAACGTATCGGTCGGGTTCCTTGGCGAAGGCCGCGACCGCTTCCGTGCCCGACAGAGTATACACAAAACCCTTGTGAACCTGCCGAAACTCGGACGATCCGCGCACCGCCTTTCCTTGGGTTTGGTAAGACACGGGACAATACCCGCCCAATTCAGGGGCGTCGTAAAGATCGATGCACTTGTGAATGTACTCGTCAGGCTTTCGATCAAAGGCGTTTCGGGCGCGGAGCGAGGAGAAGAGATAAAGCTTTTCTTCGCGGACGTAAAAGACTTCCGGGTCCGATGGAAGGCGATTTCCGTAGGTTCCGCCCAACGCGGTGGTGCAGAGTCCGCCAAACTGAGGAAGATATTTCTCGGGGTTGGATTGGAAGAGTTTCAGGGCGTCCTCGCCGGCGAACAGGTAGCGAAGCCCGTGATGGCTCGCCGAGAACTTTTCGTCCCCCTTGACGGCCTTGTGGTCGCGGAAATAGGACACGGGGCAATAGCCCTGGATGGCAAGGTCGGCGTCCGGTTCAGCCGCATGGGCGGTTGTAAGAAAAAAACCGATGACGAAAACCGGTTTCCATCCGAGAAAATTCCCACTGATTTTGAATGACTCCATCGATTCACATTCCTTTCAACCGGCTCTTCGGCGCGATGCTCAGCGGCTCATCTGTCGCGCTCATTCCATGAGGTTTCGGCAACTTCCCTCAACCGGGTATATCGACTTTTCGCCGACTCTTCCCAATTGTAGGCGGCGGATACTCGTCGGGCCCATTGGGCCGCGATGGGTGCAATGTTGAATTCAATGACCCGGCCAATTAGCATCCCTTCCTTCACGATCCGATTCGAACTCGAGGCGGCAAGCGTTGAACGTCATTCATGAGTTTTCCCTGCGGCATCCGCGTACAGTCGTTCTCGCGGCGTCGCTGCTCACTCTTGGGGTCGCCCCCGGCATACTCCAGCTGAAGCTCCGCACCGACGGCCACGCGTTGGTTCCCTTCGACGCAGTCGAGGTCGGGACGGACGCGGAGATCCGCCGGCAGTTCGGCGTCCACGACCCGGTGGTCGTTGCCATTCAGTCCAACCATCCGGACGGCCTGTTCAACACGCGCACGCTTTCGCTCGTTCAACGGCTTACGCAAAAGTTTCTCACTCTTCCCGGCGTCCGGCCGGCCGACCTGTTCAGCCTCGACACGGAAACCAATGATCGGGTTTTTACCGGAACGCTTCGATTCCGCCGTTTTCTGGAACCTCTTCCCGAAACCGCCGAGGATCTGGCGACGTTAAAGGCCGACGTGCTCGGCATTCGATTGTACAACGGGACGCTGGTTTCGAGCGACCAGACCGCGACGGCCGTAATCGTCGGCGTCCCCGACGGTCAGAATCGCCACGAGTTCTTCGCCCGCATCCACGACATGATCGATTCGCTTGGTCCCACGCCGGAAACGCTTCATGTGATTGGCGCGCCAGTGGCGGAAGCGCTTCTCGGTCATCACATCCTTGAGGACCTCGGGGTTCCGTCGGCCTTGCTGGGTTATCGATCCTTTTCCGAGGCGGGCCACATGGAAATGAGTCCCTTTCCCAAATGGCACGAAGCTCAACGATTCCTCGCCCGGCGAATCGGAATGGTTCCGGCCGCGATCGCCCTGATGGGCGTCGTGTTTTTCGTGTTTTTTCGAAGCGTAACTGCGTCGATGCTTCCGCTCATTGAGGTCGGCGCATGCCTGCTATTCGTGTTCGGGGCGATGGGCTGGCTGGGCGTTCCCGTGTACCTGACGATCGCGGTCATGCCGGTCATTCTGACCGCAACGGGCGTCACCGACGAAATTCATTTTTTCTCGCACTATGCGGAGTCGCTCGTGCAGGCGGGGGACGCATCGCCGGGGTCGGTCATGCGAGATTCGCTATCGGAAATGACCCGGCCGATCGTCATGACATCGGTCACCACGGCGATCGGTTTCTTATCGTTCGCCCTTTCGCCGATCGCGCCGGTTCAGGCGTTCGGTCTGTTTACCGCGTTGGGCATCACTTTTTGCATGTCTTGGACGCTGGTTGTACTGCCGGCGCTGCTGGTGCTGGTCGATCCGAAGCGAATCGTATCCCACAAACGCCGGAAATCGAAGGAACCCCGGCGAAGTCGGTGGTTAGCGTCAATTGGACGATTCGCGACACGCCGGCGCGGACCGATTCTCGTCGCTGCGGCTTTGGTCGTGTTGCTCTCCCCTTTCGGACTTCGAGCCGTGGTGATTCAGGATAGCTGGATCGACGGATTCGCCCCGGACAGCGACTTCCACCGGGCCACAACCTGGTTCAACGAGCAGTTCCTCGGTACCCATACGCTTCTGGTCTGCGTGGACGCAGGCCATGACCCTCTGCGGGGTGAGTTGTCCGGCGACGCAGTGGACGTTCGCTGGGTGAAAATCCCGGCGGATGCGGCGCCCGACGCCGAGTCCCTCGTCGGGCGGCGGTTTCGCCTGACACGGTTGGACGATGGTTCGCCCGTCGGCCCGCCGACCGCCGCACAGGAATATCTGCGTGTGTGGAAGGCGTGGGTAAGGAGGGCCCGCCTTGTCGAGGGCGACATTCTCCTGGAATTCGACAGGGGCGCGGGTCCGCCGATGTTTGCCGTGGGGTTGAAGCCGACCGAGCGGTTGAAGTTTGAAATCGCTCCGATGCGGATGATGACGCCGGAGACGCTTTGGCGCATCTCGGAGTTGGAGCGATTTATCGAGAATCGCCGGGAGGACGCCGTCGGCGGAGTCATTGGAACGGCGGACTACGTGTCGACGGTCAATTTCATGAGCCAGGCGAGGCGGGAATTAGAGCGGAAAATTCCCCACACTGTCGACCGCATCGAATGGATCTGGAAGGAATTCGACCGAATTCGAACCACGGACCGCCTTCGGCAACTGGTGGACGCGACGTTTTCGAGATCGCTCATCACCGTGCTGATGAAGGACGCGAATTTCGTCGACACCCAGCGCCTTATGGACGCGATCCGTGATTACGAGAGGACGGAACTCGCTCCGCACGGCCTTTCGCTGTCCTTCGCGGGGGACGTGGCCGTCAGTCAGACGCTAATTCGAGCCATCGTCCACACGCAGGTTACGTCGATTGTCGGTTCGATCGCCGGGGATCTTGTGGCGACGGCGATCCTCAGCCGGTCGTTGATTTTCGGGCTGCTCTGTGTATTGCCAAGCAGCCTGGCCGTATTGGTCAACTTCGCGGCGATGGGAATTTTGGGAATCCCCCTTGGCGTGGCCACGTCCATGTTTTCGGCGATGACCATCGGGATCGGCGTGGACTATGCGATCCACCTGCTGTCCCGGTACCGCCTGGAACGAATGCGCGGATCTCCGTCGGAACCGGCGATGGCGACGGCGGTTCGAGTTACGGGATCCGCGATTTTCATTGACACACTGGCCGTTTGCCTGGGATTCGGCGTGCTTCTGCTTTCGCAGGTTCCCGCCAACGCCCGATTGGGCGGTTTGCTGATCCTCAGTCTCGCCAATTGCTTCCTGGCGACCATTCTGATCCTTCCCGCGCTGATCGCCCGCGCCGAAACGCAGCGATAGACCGCAATGGTCGATGAGTTTCTCGAACGCACCCCTAGGCCATCCGCCAGGCACAAGCAGGCGCCTGATGACCCGACGTGAGCGGTTCTTGCGAATGGGCGACTTGGCATCCGTGAGGTATCGTCACGCCTGAGCGCCGGTCAGTTGCTTCGTTTCAGATTTTTTGGAAGCCTGCGGATTTACGCAATGCAGGAATTCACCGGATTCCAGGTAGCGCTGCACGATCTGAACGGCCTCCTCGGCGACGGCAAGCTGGGCCTGCTCCGTGGACGCCCCCACGTGATGGGTCCCGTACAGATTGGGGATGGCGCCGATGGGGTCGGCGAAGCGGTCGCTCGTCGCAGCCGGTTCAACTTCATATACATCCAGGGCGGCGCCGGCGAGCCGACCCCCCTGTAGGGCGTCGGCCAGGGCGGGTTCATCCACCACGCCGCCGCGGCTGCAATTGAGAATGAACGCCGTCGACTTCATCCACCGCAGCTCCTTTTCCCCGATCAAGTGCGTCGTGTCCGCGCAGCCGGGAACGTGAAGCGTGACGAAATCGGACGTTCGAAGGAGTTCCTCCAGAGTCACGCGGCGGATGCCCAGCTCCTTTTCCAGTTTCGGTTGGGCCGCCACGTCGTGATAAAGCAGGTTCATTTCAAACGCGGCAGCCCGGCGGGCGACCTCGACGCCGATTCGACCCAATCCGATGATGCCGAGTGTTCGGCCTTTTAGTCCGCGGGCGGCGGCGTATTTCTTCTTGTTCCACACTCCGCGGCGCAGGTCGTCCGTTTCGTCAACGATGCGCCGATCAAGGGCGATAATGAGACCCAGGGTCAGTTCAGCGACTGCGACCGAGTTCATGCCCGGACAGTTGCAGACTCGAATGCCGCGCTGAGTTGCCGCGGGAACGTCGATAGTGTCGAATCCCGATCCGGCGCGGATCACCAGGCGAAGACGCGGGCCGGCGTTGAGGATTTCGTCAGTGATCTTCGTGCTTCGGACGACCAGAATCTCCGGGTCGGAGGCGAGAACGGCTTCCGCCAGCTTGGCACCTTGCAGTCCCAGTTTGACCTCGACATCGCACCCACAATGCTCGAATCCGCGAATTCCTTGCTGTTCGAATTTGTCAGCGATTAAGAGCTTCATGGTTTTTCTCCAATCCGGGTGTCCGAGAGGCGTTTTCCACGCGGCGTCAAACGCACCGCGAATTCTCGGACGCCCAAGGGAATCCCCTGCAAGTTCCGTGCCAGACGGGAATCAGAAATGAGAATCTTGGAAATATCTCAGATGGTCCGGAGGGACGGCGGGCTGGAACGACATAGGGCCGAATGCCAGTGGCCCGCGGGAAAAAAACACACCGATCCCTAGCCGCGAGGGAATCACCCTTCCAACATCGACGCGATTTCCTCGGTCGTGGGGGCGGGGGGAATTCGGCGGAGAGGGTGGTTGTGATCGTCGAGCCTGAGGACGCGGGGTTTGTGACGGCCTTCACGAACGTCAACTTCGTCGACCCAGCAGAATGTCATGATGATGATCCGGTCGCCGACGCACCCGCAGCGGGCGGCGGCCCCATTAAGGGCGATGCGGCGCGAGCCGAACGGCTCGGCGATGGCGTAGGTCTCGAAACGATCGCCGTTGTTGACGTTCGTGACCAGCACTTTCTCGTGAGCATAAATACCCACGGCTTCCATTAGCTCGACGTCGATCCCCAGGCTGCCTTCATAATGCAGGTCCGCATGTGTGATGCAGGCGTGATGGAGTTTGGCCCGAAGCAACTCGATCCTCATGATTCAGTTTCCCATGAAATACCGAAGGATTCGTCCGAATGCGGTCGCCCAGCGGATTATGGTTCGACAATGGCATGAAGTCAAAGCGAGCTTCTTAGGGTCATCGACGCGAAAAACCGCTTCGCTTGGACTCAAATCGGCGGTTGTAATAGTCGTTTTGCCCCCAAAGCCAGCCGGAGCGGTCCCGTATGACCTCGCGGTATTCGATGGATTCGTGGGGGTTGCTGTAGACGACGGTTTCCAGCCAGGTGTCACGCGGAACATCGACCAAGGGCACACCCGTTGATTCGGGATTGAAAAGCACGTGGGACTCGGGAAGATCGCGCGGCGTGACGTAAATGACCGGTCGCTGTTTGGCGGCACAGGAAAGCGCCGATGCCGACGCCCCCAGTAATAGACTACTCAAAATCGTCCGATAACGCATTTCTTTCCCCCGCCCACTCGCAACGTATTGTAGGCTCGCACGATCCGTTCCCGATTAACACAGCAAGAAATTTTTCGCCTCGCAGGGCGGTGTTTTTGCAGGGAAAATGCTCTTGAAGTCCGAATAACCGTCGAATCGAAAAATGCGCAGGGGAATCAGAATCCCGGGATACGTAGCGAAAAGGAAACGGGAGTTGTCAAAACCAGATTGTGTGAATCATCCATCCGCCGAGCCGCTGCTTTCCGTTGCGGATTTGGCCGTCCGTTTTTCCGTTCGCGACGGGAACGGTTTTTCGAAGCCGCGGATCCTTCGCGCGGTGGACGGAGTGAGCTTCGACATCGCCGCGGGCACGACCCTCGCGTTGGTCGGAGAAAGCGGGTGTGGAAAGAGCACGCTGGCCCGTGCCATTCTCGGTTTGATGCCTGTGACATCCGGTGTTGTCCGATTTGCCGGGCGGGAAGTTGTTTCCGCCGCGCGGAGGGACAATCCCACCCTTCGCCGGGAAATGCAGATCGTGTTTCAGGATCCCGTAGGCAGCCTGAACCCGCGTATGCGCGTCGGCGAAATTGTCACCGAGCCTATCGCGGCGCAACGACTGGCCGGTCGCGCGGAACGGCGCGGGCGGGCGGCGGAACTCTTGAACCTGGTCGGATTGCGACCAAGCGACGCGAATCGGTATCCCCACGAGTTCTCCGGAGGACAACGGCAGCGGATTGGGATTGCCCGTGCCCTCGCCTCGAGCCCGAGACTCCTTGTGCTCGACGAGCCGATTAGCGCGCTGGACGTTTCCATTCAGGCGCAGATTCTCAATCTTCTGGAAGGTCTTCGGGCCGAGCGGGGACTGACCTACCTGTTCATTGCCCACAATCTCGCGGTGGTTCGGCGATTTTCGGACCGAGTTGCGGTAATGCACCTTGGAAAGATCGTCGAAGATGCGGAAACTGAGGCGTTGTTCGTCCGGCCGCTGCATCCGTACACGTCGGCCCTTCTGGCTGCCGTTCCGTGGCCGGACCCCGCCGCTCCTCGAAACCCGGCGGCGGTTTCCGGTGATCCACCCAGCCCGCTCGATCTCCCGAAAGGATGCTCGTTCCATACCCGATGCCCACATGTCATCGAGGAGTGCCGGAAGGATTCGCCCGTGTTACGAGGGCCCAGGGAAGCGCCGGCGGATCGCCTCGTCGCCTGCCACCTCGCGGAAGAAATTTCACCCTCCACCGGGATTTTTCAGAAGAAAGTTCTTGAACCAGGGGTCCCTACGGCGTAGGCTGTTGGCGGAATCGGACGTCGGCGAAATAATTGTTCAACCGCCGCCGGGTTGACCGATGATGCGGACATTGAGAAAAAGGGATTGACGGATTCCTTCGCCCCGCGGCGCCGCGGTTCCTTGAGGACGACGGAGAAAGAGATGGAAAACGACGAGTCGAGCGCCGGCGAGTTGCAGGCGGTCATCCACACCTCGAAGGGTGACATTCGCATTCAGCTTTTCGCCGGCGACGCGCCGCTGACGGTGATGAATTTCGTCAATCTCGCTCAGCGCGGGTTTTACGACGGCCTGAAATTCCATCGCGTCATTCCCGATTTCATGATTCAGGGCGGCGATCCCGCGGGCAACGGCACAGGCGGACCGGGGTATCAGTTCCGCGATGAATTCAGTTCGCGATTGAAGCACGATGGTCCGGGTGTGCTCTCCATGGCCAACAGCGGACCCAACACCAACGGCAGCCAATTCTTCATCACCCATATCGCCACCGCCTGGCTCGATCGAAAACATTCCGTTTTCGGCAAAGTGATTGAAGGGCAATCGGTGGTCGACGTGATCGTGAAGGACGACACAATTGTATCGATCGAGCTGGAGGGCGATTGGTCGGCCCTTCGTGAGAAGCAGGACAAGCAAGTCGCCAAGTGGAACAAAACGCTGGACGAGCGGTTTCCCCGCCTCCGTCCGGCGATAGCGTCGGCTACAACGGCCTGATGCTCCGGCGGGCAAGCTCGCCCATGTTATTGCCCACGACGAAGTCCATTCGGCGTTTGGAGAGTGCGTCTGTCGGCGCGCCGCGGCGGGCGATTCGCTGCCTAGCGGACCTGGTCTTCCCGTATTCATGCCTGGGATGCGAGGGGGAACCGGCGTCGGAGGCCTCGGCGTTTTGCGTGAACTGTGAGACTTCGCTGCAGGCGGAGCGGTCCTTTGCAGCCTGTCCGGCCTGCTCCGCGACAGTCGCCCCGTTTGAAGTGGCCGATGGCCGATGCCGCCATTGCCGCAAAGACGCCCAAACGCTCGACGGTTGCGTTCGTGCCGGTCCCTATGCGGGGCTGTTCGGCCACCTGCTTCGCCGGTTCAAGTTTCAGAACCGGGAAGAGTTGGCGGATTTCATGGCTGACGCGTTGGCGGTTGCCGTGAAGTCCGCAAAGTGGCTGGAGCGTGTGGACGGCGTGGCGCCCGTACCCACCCATTGGCGGCGGCGCGTCACCCGGACCTACTATCCAGCCCAAGTCCTGGCCCGATTGGTAGCCAATCAGATCGAGTGTCCGTTCGTTCCCTTGCTGCGTCGAACCCGTGCGGGTCCTCACCAGATCGGGCTCTCCCCTACCGCGCGCCTGGCGAATGTGCGAGGGGCCTTCGCGCTGCGATCCGGCGTTATTCTGAAGGGCGCCAAAATCCTGCTCGTGGATGACGTGCGGACCACGGGAGCAACGCTCGGCGAATGCTCTAAGGTCCTCCGCAAGGAAGGGGCGAGTGAAGTGTACGCGGCCGTCGCGGTCCGCGTGGAACCGATTCACTCCGGTTCTGACGTGCTCCAGTCCATCTGACAGCGACCTCGCGCTCGCCTCTTTTAAGAAACGTTTTCGGGCACATCACCGTAAAGTACAAAGCAAGAGTTCTCGAACCATTCGACGCCCCATTCGTGTCGACCGTGGAGCAGAACGGCCGCCTCAGCCACGGGGGCGATCGGCGAAGCCCGGCGAAGAAAGGGAACGACCGCGTCGGGCTCGTCTCGAACGAATTCCCACGAGGAATGCTCCTGATCTCTCGCCGCCGCGTCGAACCGGTCGGCGACCTCGGGACGCGAAAGCGAAAGCCGCGCGTCAAAGAGCAGCTCCGGCTGGCGAATCTCCCGATCGCGGACGATCCCGGTGATCACCATCCCTAGGATCTCCTCGTCCGCCACGGCGAGTTCCTCGCGCAATTCCCGGCGAATGGCCCGGAAAACATCGACATTTCCATCGCCCAACCGGTCCACCACTTCCACCAACCCGCCGAAAGTGTGCAGAAATCCGGCGTGATAGGCCACCGTTTCGTTTCGCCTTCCCAGGACCAGGTACCCATCACGGGTGACGACAACGGCGCTGATCCCCAGCGGGTTGGCCGGGGGATCGGTTCGCGCCGCGGCGGACAGCCCCTGGAGATTGGTCGACAGAAAATCGCGGTAACACGTTGTTCCCAGCTCGAAGTGCAGGAATTTGCCACGAACCGTCGCCCGGTCCAGGCGAATCAATGGACCGTTAAAAAGCCGCCGGTTCGACTCCCGCGCCACGGCGAGTTCCGCCTCCCAGATTCGGGCGATTTCTCCCGTGGACGAGACCGATCGCGGCAACTCCCGGCGCGACCAGGACTGCGAGAGACATTCCTGACCAAAGCGCTGTGCGATCACCATGGCAAAAGGGACGGGCCCGGCGACGGAACTCTTGTGGACGCTGCCATCCAACCGGCGCGCGGAAGCGGGAATTCCGGCCGCGAATGCAATCCACCGAAGTCCGAGCAGCGTCACGCCCGGAAGGCAGAACAAAAACGCAGCCGCGACGAACTCGAAAACACCCGTGACCGAGACTCCTCGCACAAAGAGCGGGGTGGGGCGGGCTTCGCAGGCGGAGCTGGCACCGAACACTGCCGCGGCGATGGAGAACCAGCCCACGAGCCGCAGCATTTCGCCTGCCGTCTGATCCCGTAGCGGCCACTTTTTCCTCAACCCCGCCAATGCGAGAAGCGCCAAATGTCCCAGCGATGCCGCGACCACAGCCAACACCGCGAACCCCTCCCGAAACGCAGGCGCCCTGGAGCGAGAATACAAACTGTACAAAGCCACCAGCGACCCCGCCCCGACGAAAAACGCGGCGAGCATCACGCCGTATCGGTTTCCCGATCCACGACCCTTGGCCGCGGCGATCAACTCCTCGACCTCGATGTTCCATCCGCACCACGGGCAGCGATCCCCCGGCGCGCCGGTCAGGTTGTAATCGCATTCTGGACAAAAGAGTTCAATGTCGGTCGGCGACACTCGAGTTTCAGGCGAAGGTTCGGCCACGATCAGAATTCTATTCGGATTCTCGCGGCAACGGAGCGCCCGCAAAAAGGGAGTCGGTGCGTCCGATGAAACAGAGCCGCGACCCTGAACGCGACTGAACAAGGAGCGTGAAGCCAAAGACTTCGCCGATGGCGGAGTCGCCGGGAAAGGGAGCGGTCATTTCTGACCGCTTGCGGGTTGGGTTTCGGCGACCGAGGATCAAAAAGCGGTCACCAGCGAAAACGACAGAATCAGCAACACGACCGCCGCCACCCAAACCCATCGCTTCCAGCTTCCCCGCGAATCAATCGGCGTGATCCAGTCGCCGCAGCGCGGACACTGCTGCGTATCCTCATGAACCGCCGCGCGGCAATTCGGACAGGAAAGCAGGTCGTCGGAATCGTCCTCATCCTCCACCCAGCCCTCTTTCTCGCCGCCATGATCAATCATAGGTCCGCGACCTTCGCCTCGCGCGGTCGTGACCGCGAACGAATCCGCGTCCTTAGGAAATCACCGTGCCGCTCAATCGGTCCGGCGGCGCCAGCGCCCGAAGATCGCCGCTGTTCAACACGCGAATGTCCTTGATTCCGAATTTCATCATCGCCAGCCGCGTAAGCCCCAACCCGAACGCGAATCCGCTCCACTCCTCGGGGTCGATCTCGCCCGCCCGCAGCACGTTGGGATGGACCATGCCTGCGGGCAGTATTTCAACCCAGCCCGACTGCTTGCATGTCGGACACTTCCTCCCGCCGCAAATCTGGCAGTCCATGTCGATCTCGATGCCCGGCTCGACAAACGGGAAAAACCCGGGCCGCACGCGAAGCTTGACTTCTTTCTTCATCACCTCGGTCAGCAGCGTCTTGGCCAGGGCGATCAAGTGCGGCAATCCGATGTTGCGGTCGATCAGCAATCCCTCCACCTGGTGAAACGTGTTCTCGTGCGAGGCATCGATCGTTTCGTATCGGAAACACCGACCCGGCGCGATCACGCGAAGCGGGGCGCCGAACTTTTTCATCGAACGATGCTGCACCGGCGAGGTATGCGTCCGTAGCACGCAGCCGTTCTTCAACCAGAACGTGTCCTGCATGTCGCGGGCCGGGTGCGTGGGGGGGATGTTCAGCGCCTCGAAATTATTGTACTGCGACTCCATCTCCGGCCCGGCTTCGACCGTGAATCCCATCCGCTCAAACAACCGCTCGATTTCCCACTGCACCGCGGTCACGGGATGCACCCCGCCCATGGGTTGCACCGGCGCGGGCAGAGTCGGGTCAATGGATTTCGCCTCGGTTTCATCCCTCGCCGACGCAGCGGACTGAATGGTCGCGAGCTTGGCCGCGAAATGCTCCTTGATCCGCGTTTTGGCTTCGTTGACTAACTTTCCGACCTGACCGCGAATCTCCGCAGGGTACTCCGTCATCCGGCCAAGGAGCGAACCCACTGACCCTTGCTTGCCCAGGACTTCGTTTTCCAGACGGCGGACTGAATCAACCGAGTCCGCGCCGCGCAGCCGCTCGAGCGCACTCGCCTCCGCAGTTTCCACACTGTGTTTCAGGTCGGTCAATTCCATGTGCACGCCGGTTCCAAAGCGGGATACCCGATCCGATTTCCCTTGCTTCCCAGCTTACGAGACGACTCTGTTGCGATCAAATCTTCGCGCGTCTGACTCGGTTGGGGACGATCGAAGTTTTCGCCCTTCGAGTTTCGGTCGATCCGTCCCACGTCCCCGCCGTGGGGCAGAGCTTGGCAAGAGTGCAACCGGCGCAGTTGGGCTTTCGGGCGAAACAGACTTTTCTTCCGTGCCAGATCAGTGCGTGCCCCAGAAACGCCCACGATTCGCGCGGAAAGAGCGGCATCAAGTCGATCTCGATCTTCACCGCGTCCTTGCTGTCCTTGCTGGTAGGAGTCAGTCCAAGGCGCGTGGCCAATCGCCCGACGTGCGTGTCCACGACGATCCCTTCGTTCTTCCCGAATGCCGTGCCCAGCACGACGTTGGCCGTTTTTCGCGCGACCCCGGGCAGGGTTACAAGCTGCTCCAAAGTGTCCGGTACCTGCTCCGCGAATTCCTCGACGATTTTCCGACAGGTGCCCTGAATGCTCTTGGTCTTCTGGCGGAAAAAACCGGTGGAATGAATAATCCGCTCGACGTCCTGCGGCGTCGCGTCGGCGATCGCCCGAGCCGTCCGGTACGTTGCAAACAACACCGGCGTAACCTTGTTGACCGTTTCATCGGTGGATTGGGCTGAAAGAATCGTGGCGATGAGCAGTTGCAGCGGGTCCTCATGCCGAAGCGCGCAATCCGCCCCCGGATAAAGCGTGTGAAGGACGGCTAGGATCTTGTTGGCCCGACGTTTCCGTTCGTCACTCTTCGGACTCTTCCGCATTCCGCATTCCCAATTCCGCATTCGCCGCTTCAACCCACCGCACGAATCCGTCCTCAAACACATCCTTTTTCCAGATCGGAACGTCCACTTTCAAGGCGTCGATGATCCACCGGCACGCGTTAAACGCCTGGCCCCGGTGCGGGCACGCCACGCCGATCATCACCGAAGGCTCGCCCACCGCCACGCCGCCGATGCGATGTGAAATCGCCACCCGTTTCGCGGAAAAGCGATTCGCCGCCGTCTGAGCGAGCGATTCCAATTGCTTCCGCGCCATCGAGCGATGGACTTCGTAGTCAAGGCGAACCAGCGCCCCGTGATTTGGATCCGTTTCCGCCCGCGTTGCCCCTTCGAAGAAGACAAGTCCGCCGCACGCCGGATCGCCCGTGACGAATCCTCGCACCGCCGACGAATCGAGCGGTTTCTCAGAAAGCTCGACTCGCAAACCTTCAAACATCCAATGCAAACTCCCCTCTTGTGTCCCGCGTTTCTCTTGCTCCTCTCCTTTCCGAGGGGAGATCGGAGGGGGTAAGTCCGGACTACTAAAAAGGGATTGCACTAGCCCCCCGAAACCGGCGGAATCACCGACACCACGTCGCCGTCACGCAGTTTTTGGTTCTCCGCAACGAAGACCTCGTTTACCGCAAGTCGCATCGCCTTCCCGCCCGACCTCAATCGCGGAAACTTCGACGCCAGTTGTTCTCGAAGGAACCCCACGGTGATTCCGTTGGGTCGGACGAAATCGATATCGAGGCTTTCCGTTCCCGCCACTTCCCTCGCCGGTCCCCAGAACTCCACGCGAATGCGAACCGGATTCATCGCAGAAACGCTTTGCCCAGCATCCGCCGCAGCGACGCGATCTGCCCGGCGTGAAAGGCTTCGTGGCGGTTGCAATGGGCGACCACGCCCCGCTTGTCCTTGTAGTGCGGGTGAAGCGATTTTCCGTCCGCGGCGTACGCGGGTTCATTGAGTAGCGCGTCCGACATGCCCCGAATCGCCGCCAGCGTTTTTTCATGCACTTCGCGCATCGTCGCCAGCACCGCCTCGACGCTCGGAAAATCGTATTCCTTCGCCGACTTGACCGCTGCGCCGATGGGAAAGTGCCGCGTGAAATCCTCGCCGAGGGTCCCGCGGTTCAAGCATCGGACGTGAATGAGCAGATGCTCCGAGCACGCCAGATGCCCGCACAGCCACAGGGCGTGACTCATCCCCGGCGACGGTTGAAACATCCAGTCGCCGCCCTTCAAATCCGCGATCAGCTTCAGCGTCCACCCCCGCGTGCCGTCAAGCTGCTCAGCCAGGAATTCCGAAGTTGTCATCTCCAGCCCTCCCCGTATCCAACATTTGCCGAATTCGAAGACTCCAGGAGAAAAAGAGGTCGGCTACACCGCGCCTTCGGCAGCGGGCGCGGACGTTCTCGGAACGGCGAAACGGTCGTATAGGAAAAACGCGACGGCTGTCAGGAACATCACCCCGCCGAAAGCGAGCCACATCAGGTCCGGCCGCTGCATGTCGCGTGCAAGTTTCCCATAGAGCTGACCCGACAAGATCCCGCTGAACAAATTCCCCAGGGCAATGGCCACGAAATAATACCCCATGTACAGCGCGACCTTGTCTTTCGGCGCGATGCGACCGACGTACTCCTGACTTGTCGGACTGGCCATCATTTCGCCGACGGCGAAAATGACAATGCCCGCCGTGACGATCCAAACCGATCCGCCGATTCCAACTATTCCAGAATCGCCGGCGAACGCCGAAAACGCAATTCCAATGCCGGAAATGATGATGCCCACGATAATCGTCGTGAATCGATGAAACCGGCCCATGGCATAGGAGATGAAAATCTGAAACACGATTATCGCGAAGGCGTCGAAATTGACGATGAATTCCGGATTGACTTGCCTTCCCATGTCGATCGCTTTTTTGGTCACCGCCTCGACATTTCCGCCCATGGATTGCACGATTTCCCGAAGTTGCGACGGAAGCAAACGGACTTTGCTGTCCACAAGCTCCCGCGCGACAAGCGTGAGTTGTTCGTCCGTAAGAGACTTGGCTCCATGGGCCGAAACAAGCGGCTCCAATTTCCGGGTGATTTCCGCCCGTTCACTATCGCTGATCGTGGCGAAGCTTTCCGCAACTCGTGAGCTTCCTTCATTGCCGGTACCCCCCAATATGGCTTCCGCCGCATGAATCATCGGGCGAGTTTCCGTGAAGTCACGAATGTACTCCGGCATGGTGATGAAAATCTGCTGAAAGCTTGTCCAGAATCCCGACATCACAAGGATGAACAGCGCAAACCGCCAATTGCTGCAGTGCATGCGCTTTATGAACCACGGGCGACGCCCGCCGCGTCCGAATTCCGATTCGTCCGTGTAGCCAAGAAACAACGCGTCATACATGAAGTTTACGAATAACCAAGTTGGAATGAAGTACAGGCAATGCTTCCAAGTAAACCACTTCACACCCTGATTCGCCACCATCAGGGCAACTAGCACCGTGAACGCGGCGAGAAAAAAGCGGAAGTTCCCCAACACTTCCACCGAATTCTCAATGACTTTTCGAAATGTTCTCCGCGACGTGGACGAGGCCTCGGTCGTCGGTTCCTTATAGAACAAGAGGACGATGAGTAAATTGAGGAACGCCCAGCACGAGCAGGCGATAAACACATTGTTCCAGCTTATTCCCCGGACGATGCCCGCGACGATGGGACCGACGAACCCGCCGATGTTCACCATCATGTAGAAAATACCGAAACCAGTGGCGGAGTTTCTTTCATCGGTTACGCGCGCGATCGTTCCCACGACCACCGGTTTGAATATCGCCGCTCCGACCGCGACAAACAGAAACGCGGTCATGAACGACGGAAACGCGCGGAATTGCCCCAGCAAATAGTACGCAGCGATCATGATCGCATAGGCGATCATGAACATCTTCTTGTAACCGTACCGGTCGGCGAGCGCGCCGGTGAAGACCGGCATTAGGTACAGCAAGAACGGAACGACCGCTTGAATCTGCCCTCGCTGTTCGGACGTGAATCCAAGTCCTCCCGTGGCTACGCTGCCGGTTATGTAAACCGAGGAAACCGTGAACCATCCATACCACGCCATGCGTTCGAAGATTTCCATGGTGTTGGCGATCCAGAACGTGGAGGGGTAGCTTTTGAGTTGGGCGCCGAGTCCGAGCTTGGGTGCGTTCGACGGGGCGATGTTCATGCCGGTTTCTCCCGAAAAAATGACGCAGGCGGGCGAAAGGTAACGCCCGGCGGCGGGCGTGGCAATCGCCGGGCAATTCCTTGAGGAAAACGCGCCGCGGCCTTATATTCACCGCATGTCCACCCCTCGCCCCAAGATCACCATCGCCACGCTTCGCGCCCGAAAACGCGAGGGCAAAAAAATCTCGATGCTCACGTGTTACGATTTCACCACCGCCGCCATTATGGAGGAGGCCGGAGTCGATTCCCTGCTGGTCGGCGACACGTACGCCGAAGTTTGCCTGGGTCACGGCACCACCCTTCCCATGACCCTCGATCATCTGGTCACCATCACCGAAGCCGTCCGGCGGGGGGCGCCGACGGCCTACCTCGTGGGCGACATGCCTTTCCTGACTTACCAGGTCTGCCCGGAGGACGCGATTCGAAACGCCGGCCGCTTTCTAGTTCAGGGCGGGTGCGACTGCGTTAAAGTCGAGGTTGACAGGCGACTGGTCAAGACGGTCGAAGCCATGGCCACGGCCTCCATTCCCGTAATGGCCCATCTTGGCTTGCGGCCCCAATCCATCCACGGAATAGGAGGTTACAGGATACAGGGGCGGCGTGCGGCAGATGCAGCGAAGCTGATTGAGGACGCCAAGATGATGGAGCAAGCCGGCGCGATCGCACTACTGCTTGAGGCTGTCCCGTCGGAGGTCGCCGCCATCATTTCGGAATCAACGGAGCTTCCCGTGATTGGAATCGTCGCTGGTCCGAAATGCGACGGGCAGGTATTGGTCCTTCAGGATATGCTTGGGTACGCGGCCGGGCACCCGCCTCGTTCAACCAAGCGCTACGCAGAGTTGTACCCTATCCTGTTGGAGGCGTTTCGTGCATATGCGAAAGACGTTTCCGCTGGCGCAATTCCCCAGCCCGACAAAAGCGCGTCCCTGGACCCCGCCGAGCTCGCGGAACTGACTCGATTACGAAACTCAGCGCGACGCGCCGACCCCCCGGCGTAGAGACGATTGACCCGCGCCAAAATTTTTTTCATCCATGGGGCGTCGCGTTCGTTTGACAATTAAGTCGGCGGTAGTAGTTTGACGCCGTGCTTGTCACCGGAAACTCATCCCATGCTTGTACGAATGAATCTGGCGCGCATCGTCATCGTGGACACGGACGAGGAAAAGATGTCGATGATCGTCCTGCGCGAGTCGGAGGGCGAGCGGGCGTTTCCCATTTTGATCGGCATTCACGAGGCTTACGCGATCGATCGGCGGACAAAGGGAATCAGCGTGCAGCGGCCCTTAACGCATGACTTGCTCGAGCGGTTGATCGACCGAATGGACGGGCAGTTGGAGCAGATCGTGATTAACGAATTACGAGACTCGACGTTTTACGCCAAGCTCGTAATCCGCCGGGACGGCGAGCTTATCGAGGTGGATTCGCGCCCTTCGGACGCGCTGGCTTTGAGCGCGGGCACGCCGATACCGATTTTCGTGGACGATTCGGTCCTGAAGGAAGTTTGTTGACTCCGCTTTTCGGCTTGGAGATCGATGAAACTGGAACCTCCCATGACTCTATCTCGGCCCAGCGCCGCGGCGAGCGCGCGAGCGAGGGGGGGCGCTAAAGTTGAGGTTCTATCCCCGCTGGCTGGCGAGGCCACCCGACGACTTCACGGTGAGGGACCGAGATATGTCGCCGCCGCGCCGGTTCGATTGGATATCATGGGCGGAGTGTCCGAATACTGCGGCGCGCTCGTCCTGGGCATGACCGCGGAAGACCATGTTTGCGCGGCCGCTCAAAAGCGAAACGACGGAAAAATCTCGCTGTCGCTGCCGCATGTTCCGGGCGAATCCAATGGCCGCCTGGATTGGGAAATCGCCGCGGTCGAGCTTCATCATCAAGCCTCCCATTCGACCGGCGAATCCGGCGATGGGGCGAAACAAGGAAAAAGCGGAGTGATTCGGCGGTGCGTGCTTGGCGCTCTCGTCGAGGGGCTTCGCGCGAACGTGCTCCCAGCCTTTCAGGGCGGGATGGCGCTCGCCGCGGCCTCCACGCTGGGGGATTTGACCACCGCCGGGGGTGAGGCCGCGTTGACGGTCGCGACGCTCGTTTCCGCAGCCGCGGCGCTGAACCGAACTCCGACTCCGGAGGATGGAGTTTCCGTTTGTCGAAAGGTGCGAAAGGCGTGGTTGGGGCGGTTGACGGGCGCCGCGGACCCAATTGTCTCCTCGTCGGGCGAGCGCTTCTCCCTGATTGGTATTCGCTCCGACGCCGGCGCGGTCGACGAAATCGTCCCACTGCCCGACGGTCTTCAAATCGCGGGGGTCGATCTTGGGTCGGTTTGCGCCGAGACTGAGATCCGCTTCGGGCGTGTTCGCACGGCTGCCTTCATGGGCCGGTTGCTCATCGACCGGATCATTCAGCACGACGAACTTCGGAATATTGATTGGGATGGACACCTCTCCGGAATTCGCGTCTCCGACTTTGTCAGTCATTTTCGCGACCGTCTTCCGACGAAAATCATGGGAGCGGATTTCCTGGAAAAATTCGGCGAAACGGGCGATCCCCTGACGACAATCGACCCGTCTGAAACGTATAAGATTCGATCGCGCACGGAGCATCACATTTACGAGCACGCCCGATCGTTGCGCCTGTCCAACCTCATTTCACAATGGAATCGGGACGTCGCAAGTGACGACGCCTTGGTGGAAGCCGGGGAACTGCTGGCGGCTTCACATTGGAGCTATGGACAGCGTTGCGGACTGGGTTGCGCCGAGGCCGATCGGCTCGTCACCTTGATCCGCAGACACGGCCGGACTCGCGGAATTTTCGGCGCCAAGATCACGTCGTGCGGATGCGGCGGAACCGTGGCCGTTCTGATGCGATCAACCGACGAAGCGGCGGACGCACTGAACGAAGCCGTCAATGAATACAGCGCCGGCGCCGCGCGGTCGGCGCGGATCTTCTCCGGATCGCGGTCCGGCGCCCTCGTGGAGGGCGCCCGCTCTCTTTGACGCCTGGCCGTCCGCCGAGTTCCCGACATACGATTTCTTACGATGGACGGCGGCTCTCCGCCGGGTTCCCGAAAGTTATCACGCCAGGAACCCTCGTGCGGAGCATTTTCCCTGCCCTTCGCGATCATAACATTTTCGGTTGTGGCTCGTCTTTTCCCCTGCCAATGATTGCCGCGTTCCATTCGCGACGATAGGATGAAACTGGTGTCGCCGCCAAGACGGCGAAGGAGCCTTCCCATGACCGATCTGGAACGGCAAATTCGACGAGCCCAGCATCGATTATGGGTCAACCGCTGGCTGAGTGACATTGCAACTGCATCGGCGGTTTTGGGTGGTGCGTTCGCGCTAATGGTGCTGGTCCAACGATTGTGGGACCTGCCGATTCCCCTAGGACTTACCGCGATGGCGTTTCTTGCCGCCGCGGCAGCCGGTTCGTTCACGTTAACGATGCTGCGGCGGGAAACCGTAGAATGCGCTGCAATACGCCTGGACGAAGCCGCCGGCCTGCGCGAGCGCCTCAGCAGCGGTTGGCATTGCCTTTCATCGGACGATCCGTTTGCCCAAGCCGTCCTGGCCGATGCGGATCGGACCAGCCGATCCCTTTCCGCCAGAACACACCTCAAACTCATCATCCCCTCACGGTTCGTCTTCTCCGCGACCACACTCGTCCTGGCCGCGCTGATGTTTCTCGTGACGCCCGGCCTGTTGAAATCCACGGAGGCGAAGGAGGCGGGCCGGCAATCTGCGGAGGCGAAGGAAACACGAGTCGCGGTGAAGCGACAACTCGACGAAGTGAAGCGTATCGCCGAAGAGACGCCCGTTCTGGAAGACATGAAGGCCGATCTCGACACCATGGATATTGTCGGCGGCCCGAGATTGGACCAGCCCGGCGTCATTCGGCACGAAGCCCTCAAGAAAATCGACAAGCTGGAGGACGCGATCCGCCAGAAACGGTCCCAGGACCAGTACGAGGCCATGCCGGAGCTGCAAAAGATGCTCCGAAACGTGAAGGTGCCGGAATCCTCCGAAGCGCCCACGCAAAAACTCGCCAAGGCATTAAGCAACGCGGATTTCAAGACCGCGCAGGAGGAACTCAAGGCGCTGAAAGAGCAGATGGCGACGCTCAAGTCCGACGAGGACAAGGCGATGGCCGAAAAACTCGGCAAACAATTGGAGGAAATCGCCAAACAACTCGAGGAGGCGGCCAAGAACGAAAACCTTCTGGAAGAGCTGGAGCAGGCGGGAATCTCCAAGGAGCAGCTTGACCGCCTTCTGGAGCGTTTGTCCAAGGAAGATATCGAACAAGTCAAGAAAATGCTCGAGGAAAAGGGTTTCAATCAGCAGCAGATTGAGAAACTGGCCAAGCGGATGCAGCAAAGCAAACAAGCAGGCGCCATGGCCAAGAAACTCACGGAGGGCCTGAGGCAGGCGAATAAGGCGCAGGGGACCGAGAGCGGCGACAACGAAGGCGGTGAAGGCCTGTCGCTCGCGGAAGAGCAACTGAGCGAAATGGAGCAGCTCGAGCAGGAGATGAACCAGCTCGATTCCGCGATGGCCGCCGTGCAAAACGCCAAGCAAAACGTGGACAAGCCCTGCCCGAACTGCAAGGGTTCTGGACAGCAAGGCGGCTCGCCTTGTTCAAAATGCTCGAAGCCGGGGCAGGGCGGCATGGGGCAAATGGGACAGGGCAAGGGCGGATTGGCGAATTCCCAACCGACCGACGTCGATTTCAAGACCGAAAAGGTCAAAGTCCCGACGGGCAAGGGGGCGATCATCGGACGATTGCTGGTGGACGGCGAACAGGTGGCTGGCGAGGTGTCCAAGGAGTTCGCCCAGACGCTGTCCGCAGCGGAACGCGAAGCCAGCGACCTGATCCACCGCGACCGCATTCCCCGCCAATATCACAAAGCGGTGAAGGGTTATTTCTCCAGCGTGCAGAAATCCATCGATGCCAAGAAGGACGGACCCGCCGGCGGCGAATCCCACGACAAAGAAGTCGAAGGCGGAACCCCTGATCCGCCCGAAAAAGAGCCGACCGGCGATTGATCGTGTCGGCGCGCGGACGGGCCAGGGAAAGTCGAGTCGAGTTCCTCGTCAAGCGGAAGACCAACCCTCCGGTCCACCGGTCTCCCGGTCTGGTGGCGATCGGCCTCGGTTTGCTTGTCTCTACCGGCGCGTGTAAGCGAAATCCGAGCGAGGCGGCCGGGGTCATCGGGATTTTCGGCGAAGTCGGACTGGGACCCGGCGCGTTCAGCTATCCTCGGGCCATTGCGACGGAATCGGAGGGGTCGGTTTTCGTGGTTGACAAGAGCGGGCGCGTTCAGCGTTTCAGCCGCGAAGGCCTGTTCGAAACGCAATGGCGCATGCCGGAAACAATCCAGGGGAAACCGGTTGGTCTTTCCGTCCATCCTGATGGACGCCTCTTCGTCGCGGATACGCATTACCACCGCGTTATGATCTTCGACCGCGACGGACGCGAGTTGGGATCGTTCGGACGCGAGGGAACGGGCGATGGAAAGTTTCTCCTGCCCACGGACGTCGCCATTGACCATCAGGGATTCATCTATGTCGGCGAATATCAGGGCAATGATCGCATCACCAAATGGTCGCCGGACCTGACATTTCATGGCGTGCTATCCGACACGCCCATCGACGGCCATCGACTTTCGCGGCCCGCGGGACTGGTCATCGACGACGAGCAAACGCTTTGGGTCGCCGACGCCTGCAACCATCGGTTGGTGCGGTTTTCCCTTGACGGCCGGCCTCTGGCGACCGTCGGTCGGTTCGGTCGCGGGCCGGGCGAACTGCGCTATCCATACGGCGTGGACCTCGCCCCGGATGGTTCCATACTGGTGTGTGAATACGAAGGCAATCGGCTACAGTGGTTTTCCAAGGACGGTCGGTCGCTACGCACGTGGGGATCCGCCGGGCGGCACCCCGGACAGTTGTTCGCTCCCTGGGGCGCGGCGTACGGACCGGGCGGCTATGTGTACGTCGTCGATTCACTCAATAGCCGGGTCCAGATCATTCAGCCATGATCGGTTTCGCATTCGTGCTTCCTTTCGACTTTGAACAGCCCCAGTGGCTGCTCCTGGTTCTCCTGATTCCCTTGCTCGTCTTCACAGCACTTCGGAGCCTGGCCGGACTCGAAGCGATTCGCCGGACTCTGACCATCGTTGTTCGAAGCGCGCTGATTCTGATACTAGCCTGCTGTCTGGCCGGAGTTCAGCGCGTGCAACGCAACGACGAGTTGACCGTCATGTTTCTGCTCGACCGGTCGTTCAGCACGCAGGCACTACAGATCGAGGCGGAGAATTTCATCAAGGACGCGGCGTCCAAGGCGAGGGACAAGGAGCGCGTCGGAATGATCGATTTCGCCCGGCAGTCTCATCTTCAGCAGCTTCCCATGAAAGGCGGATACTTCCGCGAAGTCGGACGGCTCTCCGCGCGGACGGACACGGATCGAACCGACGTTTCCGCCGCGATCCGCCTGGCCATGGCCATGTTTCCTCACGACACCGCAAAGCGGATCGTTTTACTTTCCGACGGAAATGACAATATGGGCGACGTGCTGTCGGAAATTCGCAGGGCGGGAGCCGACGGCATCTCCATCGACGTGGTACCGCTCCACTTCGACCACCCCAACGAAGTGTTTGTTGAAAGGGTCATTGCCCCGACGCACGCGGAGGTCGGCGAGCAGGTTCCTGTTCGCATCAATCTGGGTACCCACAAGCCGGCCAAGGGATCGATTTCCATCGTTCACAATGGGCAATTGCTGGAGCTCTCGCCCGAAGACGCGCGGGTCGATTTGCCGCCGGGAGACAGCTCACTCCTCGTCCGACTGCCGATTCGCTCCGCGGGAACGCAAATATATGAAGTCCGTTTTCGACCGGACAACGAATCGATGGATGCCATCGCCTTGAACAACTCAGCCAGTGCGTTTTCCTTTGTCTCGGGATCGAGCCCGGCGCTCCTCATCACCCACGATCCCGCGCACGACCAGGCCCTGTACGAAGCGCTGGTGAGCGAAAACGTGCAGGTCGAAATGAAGACCGACGCAGAACTGGGAAACTTTTCCCTTCTCCAGATGCTGAACTATTCGACCATCATCCTGTCCAATATCCCGGCGGCGAGTTTCACCGACGAACAGCAAGCCCAGTTGACCTCTTACGTCAAGGATACGGGCAGCGGGCTCATCATGCTCGGCGGCGACGAAGGGTACGGCGCGGGCGGATGGATCGGCAGCCCCGTCGAGGAAGTTATGCCCATCTCCTTCGAAATCAAACACAAACGGGTCATTCCGCGCGGCGCCCTCGTGCTCATCATGCACAGTTGCGAGATTCCGCGTGGCGAATACTGGGGTAAGGAGATGGCCAAGAAGAGCGTGGACACCGTCAGCACGCAGGATTACGTCGGCGTGCTGGCGTATTCCTATTCGCCCGGCGGTGAGAACTGGGAAGTCCCCCTTGATCTCAATAGCAACCGGGCGGCGGTTAAAGCCAAGATTGACCGAATGCAAAACGGCGACATGCCGGATTTTGGAACTTCGATGCAAATGGCGTACAAGGAACTGACCGGCGGCAAGGGACGCGACGCCGCGCAAAAACACGTTATCATTCTCAGCGACGGCGACGCCCAGGCGCCATCGCAGACCCTCCTGAACGACTACAAGAAGTCCAAAATCACCGTCAGTACAATTGGGATCGGCTGGGGCGGTCACGTCATTGAAAACGTACTCGCCGATGTCGCCCGGCAGACCGGAGGGCAGTACTACGCGGCCAAGAATCCCAAGCAACTGCCGCAGATTTTCGTGAAAGAGTCAAAAACGGTCCGCCGACCGCTGCTCATCGACGAGCCGTTTCGACCGCAAATCGCCTCGGCGCATAGCGATCTGCTCGGCGGACTCACCGCGGCCGACCAGGCGCTTCCCACACTGGGCGGAATGGTCCTCACTACGGTCAAACCGAATCCCAACGTGCTCATGCCCATCGTTCGCGTGACGGATGATGGCAATGATCCCGTGCTCGCGCACTGGCAGTATGAGCTGGGAAAAACAGTCGCGTTCACTTCCGGCTACTGGCCCGTCTGGGGACGCGACTGGACGAAGTGGCAGCGCTTCGCCAAATTCTGGGCCCAGATCGTCCGCTGGACGATGCGGCAGGACAGTCCGGCCAATTTCGACAGCCAGTTGCGCATCGAGGGCAACCGCGGGCGGGCGATCATTGACGCTCTCGACAAGGACGCGAACTATCTGAACAATCTTGAATTGCACGCCCGGATCCTCGGACCAAACAACCGCGTCATTCCCGTCGACTTCGTGCAAACCGGTCCGGGACACTACGAGGCCGATTTCGACGCCGAGCAGGCGGGGCAGTACCTGGCGAACGTGCAGATCGAACACGACGGACAGCGGCTGGGCACCCTGCGAACCGGCGTCTCGCTACCTTTTTCGCCGGAATACCGTGACCTCGGACCGAATGAGGCCCTGCTTCGCCAGATCACGGACGAGACAGGCGGACGCGTCTGGCAAGGATCAGGCAACGACGCCGACGTTTTCCGCCGCGATCAGAAGCCCACGACCTCCAAGCGGTCGGCTTGGGAGTGGGCGTTTACCTGGTTGTTTCTACCGTTGTTCCTGCTGGACGTAGCTGTGCGACGCTTGGCCAGTTGGCTGGCGCTATCCGTGGCCGTCGAAGTGCTCGTGCTCGTTGTCCTGCTGTTCGGTCTGGATTTCCGAAGCGGCGGCGTCTGGAGCGTAGCCGGAGCGATTGTGATCGCGGAACTCGTCGGTTGGGCCATTCGCTTCCGGTCGATCGGCGCCATATTCGACTGGATGACGCACAGCGTCGCGGTTCTCGCACAGGCGGGCGATCGCAGCGCCGTCTCGCTGGAAAAACTCAGAACGCTGCGCGATCATGTTCGGGACGATCTGACCGCCGAGCCGCCGGAGCGAACGGAAAGACCGCGACCGTCGGACGAGTCCGACGAACCGATTCCCTTGGCTTCGCCTAGCGCGCGGTTTGACGTAGATGATAAGGAACTGTCCGCGGCCCGCGGCGATGTTCAGGAAGCGCTCGGCGGTGCAAAGGCGGCCGACTCGTCTCCGTCGTTCACCAAAAAACCGGAAAGATCCGGCGCGGAAGAGGAAGGCATGACATCGCGCTTATTGAAAGCCAAGCGCCGGGCCCGAAAGGACCCCAATGGTGCTGAACATTGAGGATGCCAGGGAGAATCGGTGTGACGGCGAAACGTCGCATTCAGAGCCTCGGGCGCGAGCCCGCGGGCATGGTTCCCAGTGCTCTGATCGCGTTCAGACTTGAGAGAATGGCTATCATGTTAATGTGTATCTCGGAATGAAGTGAAGTTCCATTGAATGAATTCAGGAGCATCCCATGGCAATCACCATTGACCCCGCGGTGGAAAAAGCGTGCGAGGAATTTCGGCGGAAGTTCCGCGCGGTTCGAGAGGAGATCGGCAAGGCCATTGTCGGCCACGGAGACGTGATCGACGGTGTGCTCACCGCGCTGATGGTCGGCGGGCATGTCTTGATCGAGGGCGTACCGGGGCTGGGAAAGACTTACCTGGTCCGTACGCTGGCGGAAGCCGTCGATCTGAAATTCTCCCGCATTCAGTTTACGCCCGACCTGATGCCCGCGGACATCATCGGCACGACGATCATTTCCGAGGACCCGGCTTCCGGGCGGCGGTCCTTTGAGTTCAACCGCGGTCCGCTGTTCGCCCAGATTGTGCTGGCCGACGAAATCAACCGCGCCACGCCCAAGACCCAGTCGGCCCTTCTGGAAGCCATGCAGGAACACTGTGTCACGGTCGGCGGCGTTCGCCACAAACTCGAGGAACCCTTTTTCGTCATGGCCACACAGAACCCCATCGAGCAGGAAGGCACCTATCCGCTGCCCGAGGCCCAGCTCGACCGCTTCATGTTCAAACTCGTCGTGCAGTATTCAAACAAGGACGAACTCAAAACGATTCTCGATCGAACCACGACTGGACACCAGCCGACCATCAAAAAGGTCATGACCGGCGAGGAGATCGTCGGCACGCAAAACCTTGTCCGCCGAGTAGTGATGGCCCCGCATGTTCAGGACTACGCCATACGCGTCGGAATGGCTTCGCACCCCGGCGGCCCGTTCGCCGTGGAGATGACCAACAAGTACGTCCGCTGGGGCGTGAGTCCCCGGGCGGTTCAGACGCTCACCCTTGCCGCGAAACTGAACGCCCTGCTCGACAATCGCTTCAACACCAGCTTCAGCGACGTGCAGAAAGTCTATTTGCCCGCGATGCGCCACCGCGTACTGCTCAATTTCGAGGCTGAGGCCGAGGGCGTAAACGTGGACGACATCCTCCGTGAATTGCTCGAAAAAACGCCGACCATGGCCCAGGCGGCGGCGTAAACTGGAATGCGGCATA
>Ga0187893_10003011_pt1 | contig 35359 bp, 21 predicted proteins | sample MA1701074metaG_FD_139574 | JGI IMG/M metagenome (GOLD analysis project Ga0187893, IMG submission 139574) | White microbial mat communities from a basaltic lava cave in the Kipuka Kanohina Cave System on the Island of Hawaii, USA - MA170107-4 metaG ...
GTTTATTATGCAGGCTTGAATACAGTTGCCATTGTTTCTGAAAAAGGAAAAACCCGCAAAACTTTCAACATTGACAGGAAATATGAAATAGAATTAGCATTTATTATCGAACCGGAAAGTTATACCTGGTTCACTATTGAATGACGTGGTATAAATGATTACAAAATCTCCTTTTTCCTTTCTTTAAACTCCGACGGTCACACCAAACTTTGATTTAAACACGGTAGAAAATATCCAGGCGTGGAAAAATCAATTTTGAATGCAACGTCGGCTATAAATGAAATCCGGTTTGTTTCTTTATCAACATTTTGCATGTGTTACATGATTTGCGATTTGCAAATCGTGAATAGTTGCCTATTTTTGACCTTATGAAAAGACATAATGGTATGAGGCCGCAAGACATAGTAGTGCTGTTGAAAATAATAGTAAAAGGTGACGGACTTTGGCAGAACAAGGATCTGGCGGCTGAATTATATATCAGTCCTGCAGAGATCACGGAATCTTTGAACCGCAGCGGTTTGGCCGGCCTGATTGATTCTGAAAAAAAGAAAAAGGTCTATCGTCAATCCCTGATGGAATTTTTGGAACATGGACTGCATTATGTATTTCCGGCTTTGGCTGGTTCTTTGGCAAATGGATTATATACTGCGCATTCTCATCCTTATATGCAAAGCCGGTTTCAAAGTGAATTTAATTATGTATGGTCTGATCCCCGTGGTGAAGTCAGGGGCCTTAGCATTGAACCATTATATAAGAAACAAGTTGGCGCTGCAAAACTGGATTCAACTTTATATCTAATGCTTGCTTTGATTGATGTAATCCGTGTAGGAAAAGTAAGAGAAACGAAAGTAGCTATAGATGAATTAAAAAAGCTGATTTTATGAGTCATCAGGCGAATATAACCAGGATAAAGGCTGTCAGCAATGCTTTAGGAACAATCAGTGACAGAGTCGTGTTTGTTGGTGGTGCGACTGTTTCTTTGTATGCTGACCGTGTTGCTCCAGAAGTCCATCCAACTGATGATGTAGATATTGTTGTAGAAATTTCCACTCGTTGGGAATTTGCAGAATTGGAAGAACAGTTGCGTAAAATGGGATTTCAAAATGATGCAACCGGAAAGTTTTTAGGTCGCTATCTCTTACCAGGCATCATTGTAGATGTTATGCCAACTGATGAATCAATTTTGGGCTTTTCCAATATTTGGTATGAAGAAGGTTTTAAAACAGCTATTGCTTGTGCTATTGACGAACTGCACACAGTCAAAATATTTTCAGCACCATATTTTATTGCTTCCAAACTTGAGGCGTTTAAAAATCGGGGAAACAACGACGGCAGAACCAGTACTGATTTCGAAGATATCGTTTATGTTTTGGAAAACAGGCGATCTGTTTGGGAAGAGATGAAAGCAGCAGATGAAAAAGTGAGCTCATGGCTTTTGAAACAATTCAAAGCCCTTTACAGTAACCGTTATGTTGAAGAATGGGTTGATGCACATTCCAGTTATTATTCTCCGTCCAGTACATATTATATTATGGAAGACATGGAAAATTTTATTTCCTGAACCCTTTCACAAATACCGCAAAAATGAAACAACTGCTGCTTTGCAATACCAAATGATTACAAAATCTCCTTTTTCTTTTCCTTAAACTCCGATGGTGTGAGACCAAACTTCGATTTAAAAACCGTTGAAAAATAAGCCTGTGAAGAAAAGCCAACTTTAAAAGAGATTTGCGAAATGGATAAGTCTTCGTTCAATAACATGTATTTTGCCTTTTGCATTCTTACGCTAAGGATATAATCATTTACATTGTAGCCCAATACTGCTTTTACCTTTTTGTACAATTGAACACGGGAAATGCCGATCTCCTTACAGATATCATCAACACTGAAATTTTCATTGGCAACATTGCTTTCCACAATTGATGAAAACTCCCTGACAAATTTTCGGTCAATTTTTTTGGAGGCAGAAGCTTTTATGCTTTCACTGGGCAGTTCGCTGCTATAATGCTCTTTTAAAATTTCCCTGTTGCGGATCAGGTTCCTTATCGTTTCTTTTACATACTCCATATTGAAAGGCTTGATGATATAAGCATCTGCTTTTAATCTTAGCCCTTCTATTTGCTGCTCTATACTTCCTTTGGCAGTCAGAATGATAATGGGTATATGCGATGTCCTGATATCATTTTTCAATTTGTCTGTTATGAACATGCCATCTTTTCCCGGCAGCATAATATCTGAAATAATCACGTCAGGAATTATTTCATACGCCATATTCAAACCAGTGCTGCCATTCTCTGCTTCCAATATTTCATAATCTGCGGACAGATGATCTTTCAAGAATTGTCTTATTTCCGTATTGTCTTCTATCAGTAAAATAGATTGTTCTTTTGGATGAGTTGTTAACGTTTCTGTTTGCACTTTTTTTACCGGCTCCGTTTCGCTGGTATAAATTTTGGCATCTTCATAATTTAATTGGGAAGGTGCTGCTTCCTTTACAATCTCGTGTGTTTCCAGGTGTTTATTTCCCAATGGCAGTTGTACTTCAAATGTTGTTCCCTTCCATTTTTCACTCCTGATCTTTATATCTCCATGATGCAGTATGATCAGTTCTTTTGAAAGTGCCAGTCCAAGCCCCGTTCCTTTATAAGTGCCTTCGTTTCCCTGGTAAAAAAGATCGAAAGCATGTTCCAGTGTTTCCGGGCTCATTCCAATTCCTGAATCTTCTACTGTAATAATCGCTATCGAATTCGTTTCATCTTTTGTAATTTTCACCGTGATGGAGCCATGTTCATTCGTAAACTTAAATGCATTAGAAAGCAGGTTGAATAGTATTTTATCAACCATATTTACATCAAACCAAACTTTCAGTTCTTTCTCTTTGCTGTCAATCCTGAAAAGAATATTTTTCTTCTTTGCTGTTTCTGTAAATGCATTAGTGATTTCGCTGACAAATGAAATAAGATCATTTTCTGTCGCTCTTAGCTTCATTTTAGCCTGTTCTATCTTTCTAAAGTCCATTAACTGATTTACTAATCGCAAAAGCCGCAGTGTATTTTTCTTTACCATTTCAAGTTGGGCTTTGGCTGCCGTTTGCCTGGAAGATTGAAGCATCTCTTCAATGGGGCCTAATATTAATGTGAGAGGTGTTCGAAGTTCATGAGAAATGTTGGTAAAGAAATTAAATTTTGCATCGGTGGCTTCTTTGGCTTTCTTTCCTAATTCGATGAGTTGATTACGCTGATCAATGATCTCCTGGTTTTGCATGGCAAGCCGGGCATTGATTTTTTTATTTTCTTTTAAAAAAAAGAACAACACAAATCCCATGATCAGGGCAAGGGCAAGAGATATGGAAATGGTATAAATAATGTAGGATTGATTTTTTGTAATGATAGCCTGGTCTTCAATTTTTTTCTGACTTCTGTCAATATCCCTTTGTTGCGCCAGCAGTTTTTCATTTTGCAGTTTAGTGATGCGGATATTGGTAGAATCAATCACCGTAGTGAACAATTGGTTTTCTTTCAGAAAGGGTTGCTGTTGCAGTATAGCTGCTGCTGTTGCAATAGCTTCCTGTCCCCCGGTAGGATAAAGCACAGTTGCATCTATATATTTATTTTGCACCATTTCCAGGCCACCACCTTTTGATGGTAAACCGTCTATGCCGATTATCCTGATCTTTTTTTCAAGCCCCAGCTTTTCGCAGATCTTATAAACGTCAAATGCCATAAAATCATTTTGGGCATATACCAGGTCAATGGCGGAATTCATTTTCAGAAAAGTTTCTACCGGGTTCACAATGCCGGGGGTTGAAGTGGTATAGTTGTCAAAGCGTTTTATGTATTTCAAATCAGGGTAGCCCGAAATGATATCCATAAAACCTTTGTGCCTGTCAATTACCGGGGATGCATCAGGTATACCCGTTACTTCTATAATGTTGCCTTTTCCTTTTAGTATGGTAGCAGCATATCGTCCGGCATTTTGCCCCACTTCAAAATTGGAAGCACCAATAAATGAAGTATAATTTTTGGAATCAATTCGCCGGTCAACAACTACAACCGGGATACCTGAATTGTAAACTTTTTCAATGATCGTTGTAAGCGGTTTTATTTCGTTGGGCGAAACGATCAACAGATCAATTGGGTTTTTAGCGAGTTCTTCTATTTGAATGATCTGGCTATCGCTTCTGCCATTTGCGTCCCGGTAAAGTAGTTCAAGATTGTCGTGAAAGGACAGTTCCCGTTTCATTTCTGCCAGCATGGTCTTGCGCCAATCATCAAAACCGGTGCACTGCGAAAAACCGATCACATATTTTTTTTCCGGTATATCCGATTTACATGAAAAAAACAGGAAAACCAATAAAAGATAAAAGCTATAACGCAAGCAGTGTTTCAAGGCAGGGGTATTTTTTCCATATAAATTCACAGCAATCACGACAGCAAATTGCATTATTTTTTAAAAACCGGCTATTAAAATCGTTCGTTTCATTTTTAAAAACGGCATATTTTGATTTTGGCTTAAAACAATCCGGGAAAAAGTATGAACAGAATTAAAATACCCGGATACAAAATCGAAAAAACCGCCACTACAATACTATTTCTTTTACAATTTATTCCTGATTACCAAAGACATAAGTTTTTAGTTTTCGAAATCAAAAATTTGAACACAATACTTACAAATTTGAAACGATGCCGGCATCTCCAGGCTCTACTTTGCGGTCATAACGGAGTTGCTATATGAATAAAAAATTGCTTTTGTGGAGCATCGAAGTGACCCACGGTGGTTTTCTTTCAGACATTGATTCACCTGTCATTGCCGCCTCCTCTTCAAAAAATAGCGGAAAGCCGGCAGCTTCTTTTCAGTTCAGCATTGATAGTATCATTTCTTATTTATCTAATCATTTATTGCAGGCAAATGGAGAAGTTAACTAATCATGAAGTGGTTTGTTTTGGCGAAATACTTTGGGACATACTTCCTGGTGGCGCCGTTCCCGGTGGAGCGCCAATGAATGTTGCTTATCATTTGCATAAACAACAAAAGAGCCCTGCCTTGATCACCCGCATAGGTTTGGATGAAAGAGGAAAGGAACTGGTGAATATATATTCTCAGCAGGGAGTTTGTACAGAATTTTTCCAGGTGGATTATGAACATGCAACAGGAAAAGTATATGCAGAGTTAGGCGATAACAATGAGATGGAATATGATATCGTAAAGCCATCGGCCTGGGATTTTATTGTTTGGGAAAATTCGTTTACTGAACTGGTTTCGCAGGCAAACTTTTTTGTATTCGGAAGTTTAGCAGCAAGAAGCAAACAATCAAAAGAAACTTTATTCAGATTACTGGAAGCGGCTCAAACCAAAGTGCTTGATATTAATCTGAGAACACCACATTTCAATCGCCGCATCGTTGAAGAATTATTGACAAAAACTGATCTGCTAAAGATCAACATTTCTGAATTGGAATTGATCACCGGGTGGTTTTCTAATTATCCAAATATAGAAGACCGGGTAAGATCAGTGGCTGACCGGTTCAACATTTCAAATATTGTGGTGACGATGGGTGGCAATGGCGCTTTATGGTATTTAAATGGAAATGTTTATAAACACAATGGATATAAAGTAGAAGTTGTTGATACAGTTGGAAGCGGCGATGCATTTCTTGCAGGCTTGTTATCAAAACTTTTAGAAAATGCCAAACCAACCGAGGCATTGGATTTTGCCAGTGCCATCGGAGCATTTATTGCTACACAGCGTGGAGCATGCCCTTCATATAATTTAACTGATATCGAATTCTTAATTAAACAACAAAAACAAACTGCCTGATTCACTAAACAAACTTAAAATTTAGACTTATGAGACAATTGCTTTGCTTGGTAACACTACTGCTCACTGCACTTTTTAGTTATGCACAGCAGAAAATTTTATCCGGAACTGTTTCAGATAAAAATAAAAAACCGCTTGCCTCGGTTTCCATTCAAACTCCTCTTCGCACTACTGTGTCGGATGAAAAAGGTCATTTCTCCATTCCTGTTTCAAAGGGAGAAGTTGTTATGTTTTCTTATATCGGGATGAAGCCGCAACAACTGGTGGTTGATGAGAATAATCTTACCATCGCCATTAATCTTGAAGAGGATCCGCAGAACTTAAACGAAGTAGTGGTGTTGGGTTATACAACAGAGAAAAGAAAAGACCTCAAGGGAGCGGTATCTGTTGTAAAACTTGGAGAAACATTAAAAGAAACAAATGCAAATCTTCTTACTTCATTGCAGGGAAGAGTTGCCGGTGTCAATATCACCACTGATGGAGCGCCGGGTTCGGGTACTGTTATCAATATAAGAGGTATATCGAGTATTCTTGGAGATATTCAACCATTGTTTGTAGTGGACGGTGTGCCTACAAAAGATATCAACGGTATCAGCCCTAATGATATTGAATCATTGCAGATAATGAAAGATGCTGCATCTGCTGCTATCTATGGTGCCCGTGGCGCCAATGGCGTTGTGGTTATTTCTACCAAAAGAGGAAAGTCGAAAGAAGTGCAGGTAAGCTTTGATGCTTTTTATGGAGTAAAAAGATTACGTGGTGGGCTCGATATGCTCGATGCCATGGAATATGGAAAAGTATTGTGGCAACAAAAGATCAACGATAACCAACCGTTAACTGATGCGATATATGGTACAGGACCGGAACCTGTCATCCCGGAATTTTTAGATGATGATAAAACCATTCCATCCGGCAATGTAGATTATCAGAAAGAAGTGTACAGACCGGCTGCCAACATGGGCTATAATCTTGGCATTACTAAAGCTGCTGATAAATCCAATTTTTATTTTGGCGTTAATTACAATAAAGAAGAAGGTCTTGCAAAATATACTTTCTATGATCGCCTGACGGTTCGCATCAATAGTTCTTTCAAAGTCTCCAAACGAATCACGGTGGGAGAAAATCTTTCAGTGGGTTATTTGACTGGCAATAGAGAAGCAGGATCAAGAACGATTGAATCAGCGATTTTTCAATATGCGATCATACCATTAAAAGATAATCTTGGCAACTGGGGCGGCCCGGTAAAAAATTTAGGTGACCGTTTGAGTCCCATCGGTGAGTTATACCTTAACAGGGATAATAAAAACAAAGGATGGAGAACATTTGGTAATGTGTTCACCGATATTGAAATTATTAAAGGACTTACTTACCGCGGAAGTTTTGCTGTGGATGTGATCAACAACAACTTCAAGGGTTTTTATCCCAAATACACGATGGGTCGTTTTATGCAGGCCTCGAATTCACTCACTCAAAGCAGCAACAATGTTTTGAATTTGACGGCATCGCATACGCTGACTTATGATTGGAAAAGAAACAAACACGAAGCACAGGTTTTGGCAGGATATGAATGGATTCACAATAAGTCGGAATCATTTTTTGTCACCCGCCGTGATTTCGCACTGGAGCTGCCAGACTATCAATATCTGAATGGTGGCACGGCTTTAGCCGACGCCAATGGTGGTGCAGATGAATATGGACTTATTGGAAGTTTTGGTAAAATAAATTATAGCTATGATGGAAAATATTTGATCTCTGGTTCAATAAGAAGAGATGGTTCGTCCCGTTTTGGTCCATTGAACCGTTATGGCGTATTTCCTGCTGTATCTGCTGCATGGAGAATAAGCGAAGAGAAATTTTTTAAAGAATCTCCTGTTACAAAAAATATTTCCGAGCTGAAACTAAGAGCTTCGTGGGGAAAGAATGGTAACGACGGTATTCCCAATTATACTTATTCGACCAACTTTGTTTCAGCAGTAGATTTTTCTTACTACGATCTTTTTGGAACAAATGGATTGGCGCAGGTAGGATATTATGCTAACCAGATCGGTAACCCGAAAGTAAAATGGGAAGCATCGAAGCAAACAAATATTGGATTAGATCTCGGTTTATTTAACAATCGCTTTTATGTTTCTGCAGACTATTATGTAAAAACCACCGATGACCTGTTGTATCCTGCGTTGACGCCCGGTGTTATTGGCGAAGGCCGTCCGCCTTTTATTAATGTGGGCGATATAAAAAACAGCGGTATCGAGTTGCTGATAAGTTATCGTAACAAGAGCTCGGAAAAGCTGAAGTATAATTTCGATCTCACATTTACCAGTATTAAAAACAGAGCTATAAGTGTAGGCCCGGATGGAAATGATATTCGTGAAACAGCCCGTGGCCGCATTATCAAAGGACAACCGTTGTTTGTTTTTTATGGTTACCAGGCGGATGGGATATTCAAATCACAGAAGGAAGTGGATGATCATGCCTCGCAGGCCGGCAAAGGTCTTGGCCGCATTCGTTATAGAGATGTAAATGGTGATGGCGCTATCACACCTGATGACAGAACTTATTTGGGTAGTCCTTTTCCAAAATTTACTTTAGGCTTAAACGCAGGTTTATCTTACAGCGATTTTGATCTCACTGTTTTCTTTGATGCCAGTTCGGGCAACAAGATCTATGATGAGATCATGATGAATACACACAATGTATTTTTCAACTCAAATCACCACAAAGTTTTACTTGATGCATGGTCTCCGACAAATACTGACTCAGACATTCCCATGCTTACTGCCAACAATACCAATGATGAGTTGAGAACATCATCATTTTATATCAGCAGTGGTTCTTATATCAGGTTAAAGTCCGCTGTGCTGTGCTATAACCTTCCTAAAAAAATTACTGACAAAATTAAACTGTCAAAAGCAAGAGTATTCGTGCAGGCGCAAAACCTGCTCAACTTTACCAGCTTCGATGGATTCGATTATGAGCCGTTTGGATTTGAAGGAAGACTAACACAGACCATCTATCCGCACTCAAAATCAGTAAGCGTAGGTATTAACGTGGGATTTTAATTTTTAAATGATCAAAAAACTAACAACATGCGTAACAATAAAATTTTAATCATAGCAGGAATAGTGATGCTGAGTTTTTCCTGCACCAAAATATTAGACCAGGCGCCGAAAGGAGCTCTCAGTACGGAAACGCTGATGAATAAAGATGGCGCTGAAGCTCTCGTTATATCGGCCTATGCATTACTTGACCAGGTATTTAGTGATAGCTGGTCGCCGATAGCTGCCATCTTCAACCCGGCATCCAACTGGAGTTATAGCGATGTTCGTTGCGGTGATGCCTATAAAGGCGGCGGTGGTACAGGTGATATTGGTGAATTGAATAGTCTTGAATTAGGAATAGTAGACGCCACCAATTCTTTGATCAATAATAAATGGCGGGTTTTGTTTTATGGCGTATCCCGTTGTAACAAGGCGCTGACGGTTTTGAATGCCTTAACTGATAATGCGTATGATCTTAGAACCCGTCGCATTGCTGAAGTAAAAGTGCTGCGTGGTATTTATTATTTTGAATTAAAAAAACATTTCAGAACCTATCCTTACGTTGATGAAACAATTTTAAGCGGGCAGGAAGGTACAGTTCCCAACAATCTTACTGAACAGCAGCTTTGGGATAAGATCAAAGAAGATATTAATGCCGGAACAAATATCCCTTTTGATGGACAGGATGTGGGAAGGATCAATAAATATGTAGCCTATTCTTATTTGGCTAAATGGAATATTTTTCAAAAGAACTGGGCCGAAACAATTAATAACTGCAATGAAGTAATCAATTCCGGCAAGTATAAACTGATCAGTAATCTGCAGGATTTGTATTCTGACCCTGCTAAAGATCATGATGGCGAAAAAATATTTGCGCTTGAAACTTCGGTAAAGAATGGAGGCACCGAAGGTGGCAACTATAACTGGGGCGATTTGCTGACATCACCGCCCGGCCCCGCTTATGGTGGTGGTGATGGTTTTCATCGTCCAACCCAAAATTTGGTAAATGCATTCAAAGTAGATCCGGTATCCGGCCTTCCATTGTTTGACACTTATAATAACGCTGATCTTGCTCCTACAGATGTTGCCACTGCCGTTGATCCAAGATTGGATCATGCTATTGGGCGTCCCGGTATTCCCTGGAAAGATTTTACCGGTGAAGTATATGGCAACAACTGGATAAGAGAAGGTGTTACTTATGGTCCTTATTCAAAAAAGAAAAATATTATCCTCGTCAACTCATCGCTCAGGGGCGCCGGTGCATTTCCCTGGGCGCAGGGAGCATTGAACTTTCCGTTCATTAAATATTCTGACATTTTGTTATTAAAAGCTGAAGCATTAATTGAGTCAGGTGGAAATCTTGAAGAAGCAAAAACACTTATCAACCAAATACGCAACAGGGCTAAGAATGCACCTGTAGTAACACAGTTAAATTCGTCGGCGCCTGCAGCCAATTATAAAGTGGAGCCTTACGCCGCATCACCTGTATGGGACCAGGCCACTGCAAGAAAAGCATTGCGTTTTGAAAGGAGGCTCGAATTATGTTTGGAAGGACATCGTTTTTATGATCTTGTAAGATGGGGTGAAGCTGCTTCATTTATTAATTCTTATTACCAGGTGGAAAAAACAAAACGACCTTACCTGAATGCAGCTAATTACACCGCGACCAAACATGATTATTTACCTATACCACAAACTGAAATTGATATCAGCCGCGGCGGATACACCCAGGATACGAACTATTAATTTAAATAACCCGTAAGAAGTGCAACTCTGATTTAGCGAAGAGATTAAATAGGAAATAGTGAACAGAATATCTGTAAACGGTAAACTCCTTTTCTCTTTCTCTCTCCTGAGCGGAGCCGAAGGATAACTCTTAGCACTATTACATAAAAAAACAGGAGTGGGTAACTCATTTTTCTCATACACAGCAAGCAGTCGTTTAGCAAACCCACTCCTTAATTTTTTTAACTTATGAAACTATTCACATTTATTTTTTTAACCTTTTACATCACAAGCAGCATAGGCTGTTCTATATCTAATTCTTCTTCACCTGATACTTCTGTAGTTTCTGAATCATCGGCTGTAAAAGATCTATACAGACCCGCTTATCATTTTACTGCCGATTCAAACTGGATCAACGATCCGAATGGACTGGTGTATCACAATGGCGAGTATCATTTGTTTTATCAGTACAATCCGTTTGGCGCTAAATGGGGGCACATGAGTTGGGGTCATTCAGTAAGCTCTGATCTTATTCATTGGAAAACTTTACCTGTCGCAATGTATGAGGAAAAGAACCCAAAAGATAATGATACGACCATGATCTTTAGCGGCAGTGCGGTGATTGATAAAGAAAACAGCAGTGGTTTTGCAAATGGATCACAAAAAGCGCCGCTGGTTGCTGTTTATACTTCTTATGTTCATAATAGTTCCAACCCCAAAGTGCAGCACCAGAGCATTGCCTACAGTAATGATGATGGTCTTAGCTGGACAAAGTATAGCGGTAACCCTGTAATAGATATTAAGTCATTAGAGTTCCGGGATCCCAAAGTGTTTTGGTATGAACCTCAGCAAAAATGGGTAATGGCGGTGTTGAAACCGGAAGTTCACCAGGCACAACTGTACTCCTCAAAAAATTTGAAAGAATGGACTTATATGAGCAGTTGGGGAGGCGCCGGTAATACGGAAAGAATATGGGAATGCCCTGACCTGTTTGAGATGAATGTAAAAGGTACAAACGAAAAAAAATGGGTAATGCTGGTTTCATGCGGCCATGCTCAGCGGGGTTTTCCCGGTATGCAATACTTCATCGGAAATTTTGACGGAACAAAGTTTACTCCTGATCACAATTACAGTAAGCCAACTTATTTGGATTATGGAAAAGATTTTTATGCCGCCGTTACTTACAACAATACTCCGAATGATCGGAAGATACTTGTAGGCTGGATGAATAATTGGGAATATGCCAACGATATTCCGACCGGCAATGTATGGAGAGGGACTTATGCTATACCAAGAGAATTGTCGCTTGTTCAAATGGGCGATGAATTAAAATTAATACAACAGCCCGTTTCGGAAATGGATGTGCTGAAGCAGGAAGTTTTTTCGTTGGCGAATAAGCAGGTTGAAAATAATTTTGATCTTTCTTATCGCGGCGATTCCTACCAGGTTGAACTGATCATCGAACCGGGAGAGGCAAAAGCGGCAGGTATTAGGATATTAAAAAGTAACAATGAAGAAACGATCATTAAGTATGACAACGTTTTAAAACAACTGCAACTTGATCGTTCGAAATCCGGCAATGTAAATTTTCATCCAAAATTTTCAAGCGTTGAAACGGCTGATGTTTCATTACAAAATGAACTGATCAGATTAAATATACTTGTTGACAGATCTGTTGTTGAAGTTTTTGCCAACGATGGTCTTGCTACTATTTCCGACCTGGTATTTCCGTTGCAAAAAGAAGGCGGCATCCAATTATTTTCAGAAGGAGGTAAAGCGAATTTTCATTCTGTAAAGATCTGGAAGATGAAAGCGGTGAAATGAAATACCTGATCAGGTTATAGTGAACAACATAAAAAATCGTGAGCTTGTAAATGGATGCATCTCGAATTGTCGCAGTGTTGCTGCCTACGCTATTGCAATAGAGGAAGTGCCGCATCCCCTCCCCGGAGGGGGAGAAACAGTTTCGCATAAAGAAATTTTGATGGGGTGGGTTTTGGCTATGCGACAATTCGGGACGCCCCCTTGTAAATTGCCTCAACTAAAAGAGCTATAGCTTAGTAAAGTTCAGAGGGAGCATAAGGTAATAAGGTTGCTGTCTGGATTATTTTGAACTCTTTTTACTAAGGTTATAAGGTGGTTTATCCCGGAACAGAGAGCAAACCTTATGACCTTAGTAACCTTAATCGCCAAAAGAATAAAACCTTATTACCTTATAAAAACCAGCACAGCTTGATGCGTTGCGCTAAACAAATAAAATGATTGTATGAGAAAGTGCTATATGATATGTTTTATGTTGATGTGGTGCCTGACCGGTATTGGTCAGCATGATGATACATTGGCATGTATTTCTTTTGATAAACCTGCTTCGCCGGCAACAAATAAAAAAACAGGCAATGACATTTTCAGTATTCATACAGTGAGGAAGAAAGCCGGGTTTGTAAAAGGGTTTAAAGAGAAAGGTTTGAGAACAGATGGTTATTCAACCTGGATCAGCGCTGCCATTGAAAAAAACGAATTGCCTTTGAATGTGACTGGATGGTTTGCATTAGAAACATATCCAACGGATACCGCAGGATTTTTTGTATTGAAAAACGGGGATGGCGATCAATGGATATCTGCTTGTGTCAACAGGTTTGGTGTGCCGATGATCGGTATAATGCAGAATAATAAGTTAAGCTATGTTTCTGCCAACATTTCTATTGCTACTTTCCAATGGCAACATGTTTCACTAAATGTTTCGGAGAAAAAAGCAGAACTATGGATAAATGGAAAAAAGATAATGGACACCACTATCCAAAACTTCAATGCCGGCTTTGATTCCCTTATGATTGGTCGCGACGGAGCAGAAAGATCCATTATCATTTTTCCTACTAATGCTATTAACGGCATTATTGACGAAGTGAGTGTAGTTAACCGAACTTTAAGCGAAGACGATTTTACAAAAATTGATTATGCATCTGTTTCGAAACTGAAACCGGATCTGAATGTTCCGCTGTCACGTTTTGAAAATGATTTTCATCGCCCCAAATATCATTTGCTTCCTGCCGCTAACTGGACCAATGAAACCCACGGTTTGATTTATTACAATAGCCGTTATCATATTTTCAATCAGAAAGACGGAAACAATTTATTGCTGCGACAAATTAACTGGGGACATTTCAGCAGTCCTGATCTTGTAACATGGACAGAGCATCGTCCCGTTTTATCACCCGGGCCTGGTTATGATCAATATGGGATATGGTCAGGGCATAGTATCATTGACGATAAAGGAAAACCAGTAATTGTTTACACTGGTGGTACCGATGGCCCCAATGGAATATGCCTTGCCTATCCTAACGATGATAGTCTCATTCAATGGAGAAAGTATTCGGGTAATCCTGTTATCAATGGAGTCCCGTCTCAATTTTCAAGAACTGATCTCCGTGATCCGTATATTTTCAAAGAAAACAGCCAATGGTATATGATCATTGGTTATGGTGTTAAAGAAGATAACATAGAAAAAGGAACCTTATTGCTTTATCGTTCATCTGACTTGCACAACTGGCAATATGTTCACAATTTATTTACCGGCGATCCTGTTAATGATGAGTCTGGTATTTTTTGGGAAATGCCGGTGTTTTGGAAAATGGATGGAAAATATATTTTACTTGTCAATAAAGTGCCTCAACCTAACAAGCCCGCTGTTGCTTTTTACTGGACAGGTGATTTTGTGAATGAAAAGTTCATTCCCGATAACCCGCAACCCAAAAAACTCGAAGTGATCAATCGCCTCTTGTCACCATCGGTTTCATTCGATGCAGCAGGACGAACAACAGCAATTGCTATCATTCCTGATGAAATAACTGCTAAAGCTCAATACGAACAAGGATGGGCTCACTTGTATAGTATTCCAAGAACCTGGACGCTAAAGAATGGTTTTATCTGTCAGCAACCGCATCCTGTTATGACTTCATTGCGGGGACAAGGAAATTCTTTTAAAGAAATAAAAATTGAGCCTGGCAAATCATTTCAGTTGAGCAATGGAAGACATCAATTAGAAATTGAAGCGATCATTTCAATTAAAGATGCCAAAAAAATTGGATTTATAATCGGTAAGCATCCCGAAGGAAAAGAATATTCAAAGCTATATTATGATGTAGTGAACAAACAATTTGTCGTTGATCAAACAAAGTCTTCATTGAATAAAAACATTCCACTTGCTACAAGAACAGGGGATTATTCATTCAATACCGCTAAAAAACTTAATATCAGAATGTTTATTGATGGATCGGTTGTTGAAGTTTTTGTTAATGATGAGGCTGCTTTCACCACAAGGATTTTTCCATTGTTAAAAGAAAGCAACCATGTAGAGTTGTTTACAGAAGGTGGGTCAACTATTGCTGAAAAAGTTAGTGTTTGGGAAATGCGTTCTGCAGGCAATAAAACAGATTTTTAACAAGCTGCTTTGAAAAGTTTGTTTATGAGAAGAATCTATTTTGGTATTTATATTGTCATCATCTTTCTGCTATTTGTAAACGAATCAAAAGCACAGGATACACTTGCTTATTGGGGATTGAACGAAGCAGCAGGTGCTGTTACAAAAGAAGCAATAAGCAATACCAATTTTACAATTCAATCCAAATGGCCCGTTATTGAAAAAGTACCGGGCATTCGTCAGCAGGGATTAAGAACAGATGGTTATACTGTTTTTACAGAAGGCTCTGCTAATACCATATTTCCGCAAGATTCATTTTCAGTCAGTGCATGGTTGGCGTTAGAAACATTTCCTGTTAGCACGGCGGCAGTGTGGAGTAATGTTGATCCCGTGACTGATCGTGGTGCGTCAGTAGCAATTGATAAATTTGGAAAGTTGGTTGTAAGGTTTACAGTCGGAGCGCAGGTTGTTACATTCACTTCTTCTTCCTCCTCATTGCAACATTACCAATGGAGTTACATTGTTGTCAATGTAAATGCCGCTACCGGTAATGTAACCGGATATTCAAATGCAGATAAAATCATTGATCAATCCTTTTCTCCCGGCTCTCTTTCATGGTCATCGGCAAAGACATATTTGGGACGAAGCTCATCGAATGAAAAGCAGGATATCTTTCCATTGAATTACCTGAATGGAATAGTAGATGAAATCGTTGTTCGCAAGAAACTTCTTTCATTAGCGGAAATAACAGCAGTATACAATTTATTAAAACCGTCCGCTGCTCCTAATCTTTCAATTCCTGATTCAAGATTTGCATTTGACTTTCATCGGCCGAAATATCATCCTGCACCGCAATCAGCCTGGGCTAATGAATCACATGGGTTGATCTTTCACAATGGTGTATATCATATGTTTTACCAGAAAAATGGTAACGGGCCTTTTTTCTCACAGCAAAACTGGGGACATTTAATAAGCACTGATCTTGTTAGCTGGAAAGAAACACAAGTTGCTTTGTGGCCGCAGGCAGGCGGTTTTGAAACGGTGGGCATTTGGTCGGGCCATTTGATAAACAATAATGATGTACCAACTATTTTTTATACAGCAGTAGATGGTATTAAAGCAGGCATCGGCTCGGCAACATCGGATAATAATTTACTCAACTGGCAAAGAAATGTTTTGAATCCGCAGATACCATCGGCGCCTTCTTCTTATCCTAACAAAGACTTCAGAGATCCTTATGTATTTAAAGAAGGCAGTGATTGGTATATGATCATCGGTTCCGGTTTGCAATCACCACAATCAGGAACTGTTTTTTTATACAAGTCAAATGATTTGAATACATGGCAACTGATCGGGCCAATGTTCGTTGATCAATCTTTCCTCAATGATCCCGGTGTGTTCTGGGAGATGCCGGTGTTTTGGAAATTTGGAAATAAATATATGTTGCTGGTGAATAAAGTGCCCGTGCCCGGAACTCCAGCAAGAGCTTTTTATTGGATGGGTGAGTTTGACGGCAGTAAGTTTACGCCATCTAATCCCCGCTCACAAAACTTAGAGATCATCAATTCACTTTTATCACCAGCAGTGAATGTGGATGAACAAAACAGGGTGACAGCAATTGGAATTATTCCCGATCTCTTACCAGGCTCTGAACAATATGAAAATGGCTGGGCGAATATTTTTAGTTTGCCGAGAGTTTGGCAGATGATCAATGATACATTACACCAAAGTCCGCATCCAAATTTGGAAAGAGCAAGAGGCGCTGTTACAACGCTGAGTAATATTTCTATTCAGCCCAACGGTTCAAATTATTTAAATGTAAGAGGCTGGCAGTTGGAATTGAAAGCAACAATCAATCCGGGAACTGCTACGCAAACAGGATTTATATTGGGGCAAAATGATAATAAAACTGAATTCACTAAAATCTGGTATGACTATCAAAATCAAAAAATGATAGTGGACAGAACAAAATCGTCAAACAATTCCAACACGCCCCGCGATATTCAATCTGAATCTTTTCCTCTACCTGCTGGTCAGCCTGTTGAATGGCATCTGTTCATTGATGGATCGGTGATCGAAGTATTTATTAATAATCGCTGGGCATTTGCTGCAAGGATATATCCGGTTGATAATACCAGCAATAGAGTTGATCTGTTTAGTGTTGGCGGCAATGCAACAGCTTCAATCATCCAGGTATGGAACCGCGGCAATTTGGTGACAGGCATATTTGATCCGCCCGTTGAATACAAAACAACAAAAGCATGGCCTGTGCCTGCTACTGACAATTGCTTTATCGAATTACCGGCAAATATTACCGGTAATGCTGAACTTCTTTTTTACGATATGACCGGCCGGTTAATCCGGCAAATACAACAAAAGATCACTCCATCTTTAAAATATATAAAATGGGATTTGTGTAACACTAATGGAGTCAAAGTTTCGGCAGGAAATTATTTTTGTGTATTAAGTGTAAACAACACTTCATTGTACAGGCCAAAACTTTTGGTGACAAAAAAATGATATTGTGAAATGAAAGCGATATTCTCAATAATCACTTCTGTTCTCATCATTTCGTTACTTTCCTGCAAAAAGAACACTTTATTCAATAAGATCAGTTCTGCTCATTCCGGAATATATTTCAGAAATGATATTCCGGAAAATGATTCCATCAATATCATTGACCTGGAAAATGTGTATAATGGTGGCGGTGTTGGAATTGCCGATTTTAATAATGATGGTTTGCCTGATATTTATTTTACAGGCAACAGGGTAAGTAACAAACTCTACCTGAACAAAGGGAATTTTCAGTTTGAGGATATTACCGATGAAGCCGGAGTGGATGGTGAAGGCAAATGGTCAAGAGGTGTTTCCATTGTTGATATTAATAATGATGGGTGGCAGGATATCTATGTCAGCGCTACCATCTTAAAAGATTCTGTCAAACGTGAAAATATTTTTTATATCAACCAGGGGTTAGATCCGGCGGGAATACCTGTCTTTAAAAATTTGGCAAAAGAGTATGGGCTAAATGATCAATCCCATACTACGCAAGCTGCTTTTTTTGATTATGATAACGACGGAGACCTGGATGTTTATCTTGCCATCAATGAAATTATTAAAATTGATCATCCTAACCGTTACCGAAAGATTTTAAAAAAAGGCGAGCATCCTAATACAGATAAATTATTCAGGAATGAGTGGGATTCTGTAAAACAACATCCTGTATTCATCAATGTTTCTGCAGAGGCTGGCGTTACTATTGAAGGTTATGCCCATTCCGTCACTATATGCGATATTAATCTCGACGGTTGGAAAGATATTTATGTGGCCAATGATTATTTATCCAATAACATTTTATACATCAATAATGGGAATGGAACTTTTACCGATCGTGTACAAGAATATTTTAAACATACAGCCGCTAATGCGATGGGCTCCGACATAGTTGATATAAATAATGATGGTTTAAGCGATGTGATAGAACTTGACATGAATCCGGAAGACAATCACCGCAAAAAAACAATGTTGGGTTCTGGCAACTATCAAAATAATATAAATAGCGATTATTATGGTTACCAGCGTCAATACGTGAGAAATTGTTTGCAGTTGAATATGGGAAATTGCATGGTTAATGATTCCATATCTCATCCCATATTTTCAGAGATCGGGTTTTATAGTGGCATAGCAGAAACGGACTGGAGCTGGACGCCACTGGTGGCTGATTTCGACAATGATGGTAACAGGGATATTATCGTCACCAACGGTTTTCCTAAAGACATAACGGATCATGATTTTGTGGCTTACCGCAATTCCGCGTTTGCTATGAATTCAAAAGAAAAGTTGCTGGAAAAAATTCCGGTTGTAAAAATTTCAAACTATGCTTTTCGTAATAATGGAAATTTAAAATTTTCCAATATAACCAAAGAATGGGGAATATACGAACCGGCTTTTTCTAATGGAGCTGCTACTGCAGATTTTGACAATGATGGTGATCTTGACTTTGTCATTAATAATATCAATGATGAAGCGACTATCTATGAAAATAGACTTGAACAGGACAATAAGTATTTGCATTATCTCAAAGTCACGTTGTACGGCGATATTCCTAATATAAATGCTTTTGGGGCCTGGGTAAAAATATACTATGACAACGGTAAACAACAGGTATATGAAACAAACCCGGTGAGAGGATATCTTTCTTCGATAGAGAATAATGTTTTTTTTGGAATGGGAAACATTACAACTATTGATTCAATAATTGTTATTTGGCCAAATCATCAATATCAGAAATTGACGGATGTAAAAACGGATCAGCAACTGGTCTTAAAACAATCCGATGCAAAGGATATCTACGCATGGCAAAAGTCTCGCATTGTGAATAAGACTTTGTTCACCGAGATCAGTAATGAATTGGCGTTAGATTATGTTCACAAGGCAAAAGATTTTAATGACTTTAGTATTCAGCGATTGTTGCCTCATAAATTTTCCGAATACAGTCCGCCAATGGCAACAGGAGATATTAACAATGATGGTTTGGAAGATTTGATCATTGGCAACTGGATGAGTAATAGCGAAACCATTTTTCTTCAACAGGCTGATGGAAAATTTCAGAGAAAGGAACTAAATGACGGAAGACAGTTTGAAGATGGTGTGTATGACAGGGATATGAAGTTATTTGATGCCGATAAAGACGGCGATCCTGATCTGTATATTTCTGTTGGCGGTTATAAGGCGATGGCCGGCTCCGATTCATACCAGGATAAATGTTTTATCAACGATGGAAAAGGAAATTATAGAAGCGAATCTGCTGCTCTGCCTTTGAATCATACAAGTAAATCATGCGTAAGAGTAACCGATTACGATAAAGATGGCGATCTCGATCTGTTTCTTGGCGGAAGAGTGGCGCCGGGAAATTATCCAAAACCCGTAAGCAGTTTTATTTATCGGAATGATTCAAAGCCGGGACAGGTAAAATTCACGGATGTAACAAAACAGGTTGCACAGGCCTTGCAGGATTTTGGACTTGTTTGTGATGCAAACTGGTCGGACTATGATAATGATGGCTGGATAGATTTAGTGATTGCAGGTGAATGGATGCCGCTAACTTTTTTAAAAAATAAGAATGGAACATTCATCAATGAAACTACATCATCAGGCATTGCTAATAAATTGGGATGGTGGAATTGTTTAACCGCCGGAGATTTTGATAAGGATGGCGACATTGACTATGTAGCAGGCAATCTTGGAGAAAATTCTTTTTTTACTGCCAGTGAAAAATTTCCTCTTCATAATTACTACAATGATTTTGATAAAAACCGAACTTTTGAAAGCATTACCACAAGATTTATCAAAGATCGGAATGGCGATCTTAAAGAATTCACAACGCATAGCCGTGATGAAGTAGCAGACCAACTTCCATTTGTCAAAAAGAAAACCCTTTCTTACAGCGGATTCGCCGAAACGCCATTTGACAAATTGTTTACTGATAAAGAAAGAGAAGGAATGCTAAAACTGACTGCAAATTATTTTTCCAGCAGTTTCATTAAAAACCTGGGCAATGGAAAATTTGAGATGATTTCTTTGCCCGCTATGGCGCAGTTAGCACCTATATTTTCTATGCTGACCGGCGACTTTGACGCCGATGGCAACCTTGACATTATTGCATGTGGAAACGATTTTGGTTCGGAAGTTTTTAATGGCCGTCTTGATGCCCTGAATGGTTTATTGTTAAGAGGCAATGGCAAGGGCGGTTTTTCTGCAATGAGCATTCGGGAAAGCGGGATCTATATTCCGGGCAATGCACATTCATTGGTTAAAGTAAAAACTGTAAATAACAAGTCACTTGTGATAGCCTCGCAAAGCAATGAAAAGTTGAAAGTGTTTTTTAATCAATAAAGAACGAGTCAGTCATTCCGGGTGCTCAGTAAATACTGCTAAGAAGAAATGTTTGCAAATTTGTAACCGGTTTAAAAAACGGCAGAAGGTCCGGCTTTGTCAACATTTGTTGTGGCGTAGGTATCATAAATTATGTGATGAGGTAGGGCCTATATATGAACTTTTTTTAGTGATAACGTATCTATTGTTATTTCTTTCGGTAATTGCAACTGTAGGGGTCGCTGTTGACTGCATCCGTCACATCCTCTCAAATAGGTCATAAACGATACAGCAAAAGCAAGTACTGCAAATACAACAGACGTCGGAGTTGAAAATTTATAAATATTGTGTTTTTGTTTTTCTCTTTCTAACTCAATAGCATAATCTAATCCGTCTATTGTTAGTTGAGCCTCCACTCTGTGATTTTTTAATGTCAACCCCGGTAACTTCTGAAATTCGTCTTCATAATGGTCTTTTTCCCATGTGCCATCGTCTTTTAGTTTTATAACTTTCCAATTTAGATAGCCTTTATCTTTTAGAGAATTTAGTATATCCTTTATTTTGTCTTTGTGCGTTGTGTTATTGTCAGACAGGTTAAGATTGTTATAAAGAAAGTTATTTAGTTCTGTCCACGTTTCAGAATATTTCTTATAGAGAAAATCTATTATTACATGAGGCCAATTTTTTGTTTCTGATTTTATCGCCATATTATAGAAAGTATCTTGAGTTGGTTATGAATGTGTTGTTAAGTCTCCTGAAGAAGCTCCTAAGGGAGTAACTCTTAGAACTGTAATATGTATGGGTTGATTTGCTTTATCGTCTGGGTCTATTGTTGTTGTCTCCAACATTTTTTCTGCTCTCTTTAAACAATTAAATCGAAGATAAACTGGGTCTCCCCATTTGTGTTGTCTATTAAAATAGTCGAATTTGTCTTTATTATAATCAAGGTCAGTTGCAGTAACGTCCACGGTTTGATTTTCCCATTGTGCTATAAACCTAAAATCTATTTTCCCATTTTCTTTCTCTGTTATATATACAGAATTATAGGTCTTGGAATAGTTTTCTTGGAAGAACAGGCTATGAACTACCCAATCAATATGATAGCTGTCCGGGTAAATTAAAACAATGTCTCCGGGGTCAAACGGAAATAGATTTGTTGCCGGAAGTAAACTTACATTTTTTGAGTTCTTGAAAAACTCAACTATATCATCATTTGTCATACGTCAAACTGGATAATGTTGCTGATTGCCATAACCGCCAACGTACAGCGCTTTCTGCAGTTTCGGAAGTCTGTTACTGCTGCCTGGACTGTCGCTGATTAAAGATATATCGATGAGATCATATTTCAAAGCTTGGTTATGTTCGTCGCGCCAGAACTGAAGCTGAGTAGCGATATGTCGATGAGGATTTATTCTGCAGCCGAAATTGCAGAAAGCGTCATATTGTGTGCAGTTCTATTTTCTGTTTTTAAAAACTAAATCTTTATTGCTATTTATTATAAAAATCTGATCTTTTGTGTCCTTGATATCAAAAACCAAGTCCAGCCTTTTAAAAACCAAGTCCCAGTAATTCGTATCAGACCTTGGAATACTTAGACAAAAGTTTAGAAACGATTGATGGGTTTCTTGCTTAGAAAACTCTTCATAAAAAGGAGAATGAAAATAGTCGCCTTTTAAATCGAGAAATTTGAGTAAAGACATCTTATCATTGGGGTCAAGCCTTTCTATTTCCGGGATTTTTTCGTCTGGTACGAAGCTTGAGAAAAAATGGAATACTGCTGCACTTGCATTCTCTGCATATTGTGTAACCTTGTCTATGTCATTTTGACTTTTCGAATTGAATACATCATAAGCAATTATTATTTTCAAAGCGTTGTCAACATCAAAGACTGTATATCCTTGTAACTCTGAATATCCATAGGCGTGATATTCGGGGTGATCATTCTTAACAAGCAGAGAAGAATATAGGTCTACAATCTTCTCGGCAGTTTTATATGACATCTTTTTCAATGACATCGACAAGAAAGGTTATGACTATATGAAGAATTGCACTCAACGTCTGTATTTCCGCTAATATACGCCACCCAAACCCTGCAAACAATTTTTCCAAAGCCTTCCTTTAAAACCAGTCAAAAAAAAAGCTACTGCCAATAAGTAGCGCAAATACAACGTAGCTAATAATTTCGTTAGGCTAAAACCAGGAATGGCTGAAAGGGGAATGCTTTATAACGTTTCTTTTTTCTTCTCCTTATACTCCGATGGGGTTACACCAAACTTTGATTTAAACACGGTAGAAAAATATCCCTGCGAAGAGAATCCAACTTTGGAAGCCACTTCTGAAATAGTGAGATCCCCGGATGACAAAAGGAACTTAGCTTTCTTTAATCGTACGGTCAGTATGTAATCGTTGACATTATAGCCAATCAATGCTTTTACTTTTCTGTACAGTTGCACTCTTGAAATACCGATCTTTTTGCAGATGTCATCAACTGAAAATTCTTCATTGGATAAATTGTTTTCTACAATGGAGGTAAATTCAGTTATAAACTTCCTGTCAATTTTATTGGATGAATTGGTTTTTGCTTCCGTCGGCAATTCACTTGTATAATGCTCTCTTAAAACCGCCCGGTTCTTTAAAAGATTTTTAATCGTTTCTTCAAGGTATTCCAGGTTGAAAGGTTTTGTGATAAATGCATCAGCCTGCGATCTTATTCCCTCGATCTGTTCCTCCATGCTGCTTTTGGCAGTAAGCAGTATCACAGGAATATGAGATGTTCTGATATCCTGTTTTAATGTCTCGGTAATGAACAGCCCATTTTGTCCCGGTAAAATAATATCGGAAATAATAAGATCAGGTACAATGTCAAATGCTTTGACAATACCTTTTTCACTATTCTCTGCTTCATGTATTTCATAGTTATCGCCAAGCCTTCTTTTCAAAAATGTTCGCAGATCATCATTGTCTTCAATTAGCAGTATAGAATATTCTCCTTTCGTTACTTCAGTGGCTTCATTTTGTATGGAAACAGGTTCCATATCCGTGGTATATATTTTACTGTCTTCATACAGCGTACTTGTCGGGTTTGTTTTTTCATCTGGCATTTCATCCGGTTGCAAATGCGACTTGCCTGTGGGTAAACTTATTTCAAACAGTGTTCCTTTATCTTTTTCACTTTTAATAGTGATGCTGCCATGATGCAGTTGTATCAATTCTCTGGATAAAGCAAGGCCAAGTCCCGTGCCTTTAAATGTGCTGCTATGGCCCTGGTAAAATACATCAAAGGCATGTTCCGCATCTTCAGGCGACATACCTACGCCGGTATCTTCTACTTTGATCAGCCCAAACCTGTCATCCGATGATCTTTCAATTGTAACATTGATGCTTCCGTTTTCTTCGGTAAACTTAAATGCATTAGAAAGTAAATTGAACAACACTTTATCCAGCATGTTAACATCAAACCAAAGAGTCAAATCTTTTGCTTTACTGCTTACATTAAAAGAAATGGATTTTTTTCGTGCAATATCACGGAAAGCATTGGTGATGTCTGTTACAAATGCAGTAATATTATTTTCTGATGCATTCAGCTTCATTTTACTTTCCTCAATCTTTCTGAAATCCATCAACTGGTTAATGAGGCGAAGCAGGCGAATGGTGTTTCGTTGAATGAAATCAAGATTATTTTTTACAGTAAAATGAAGCCTGGGCGAAGACAATGCATCTTCAAGCGGCCCAAGTATCAATGTAAGTGGTGTTCTTAATTCATGTGAGATATTGGTAAAGAAATTGAATTTGGCATCAGTTGCTTCTTTTACTTTTTCCATCAACTCAATTAACTGGTTTCGCTGCCGGGCAATTTCTTCATTCTGCAATTCCAGTTTTTTGTTGATCTTTTTATTTTCTTTTAAATAATAAAACAAAATACCCCCGAATATCAATGCCAATGCCAACGAAATGGAAATTGCAATGATAATATTTGATTGGTTTTCGGTGATAGCAATTTGCTCATCAATTCTTTTTTGCCGTTTGTCTATATCTTTTTCCTGCGCCAGCATTTTTTCATGCTGCAGCATCATGATCCTTACATTGGTTGAATCAATAATGGTAGTGGTCAGCGGGGTTTCCCTATTAAAAGGTTTTTTTTCCAGGATATTCGCTGCTGTTATAATTGCTTCCTGCCCGCCGGTAGGATATACCACGGTGGCGACAAGAATTTTATCGGCAACCATGCCCATCCCCAGTGTATCAACGGGCAATCCATCAACGCCAATGATCTTAAAATTTTTTTCAACGCCTAACCGCTTGCAGACCTTATAAACAGAAGAAGCGATAAAATCACTTTGAGCAAAGATCAGGTCAATATTATTATTGTGCAGAAGCGTTTGTTCAAGGTTTTTTTCAAAGTCGGGAGGTTGGTCATCTATTATTTTAAGGTAATTAATGCCTTTGTTTTGCGAAATGATATCCATAAATCCCCTGTGCCTGTCTGTAAATGGCGAAGCACTTGGCAGCCCCATGACCTCAATAACATTGCCTTTTCCTTTTAATAAAGACAATGCATAACGTGCCGCATTTTGTCCCACTTCAAAATTGGAAGCGCCGATGAAGGCTGTGAATTTTTCAGAGTTGATCCTTCTGTCAACTAAAACAACGGGGATACCCGCATCATATACCTTTTCCACCGCAGGTTTGAGGGGCTGCACTTCATTGGGCGATACGATCAGCAGGTCTATACCTTCCTTTACCAATTCCTCAATCTGCTTCACCTGTGTTTGACTGTTTCCGTCTGCCTGGCGGTATAAAAAATCAATGTTATCATGAAAAGACAGCTCTCTTTTCATTTCAGCCAGCATGGTTTGTCTCCACACATCATCGTCGGTTTGTGAGAATCCGATCCGGAATTTTTTTGCTTTGTTGTTAGAAGTACAGGACGCAAGCAATAAAAGAAGCAGCGGTATAAAAAACAAGGCCCTCACGGTTCCAATCAGTTTTAAATAAGCAAGCCTCGCAGCAATCATGGCTGCAAGTTGAGGTATTTTTTTAAAATGAGATTTATAATAACGTACCATCTGTTTCAATTCTGTATCATTTCAAATAATTATATGGTTTTATAGCTGGAAGAAATGAAATTATTTCAGAAACGACAGTAACAATTTTAGAAAACTGCTTCATGATTTAATCACCATTTGAGAATAAAATAATTGAGAATTAAGCACTTAAATTCTTTTTGAAAAAAAGTACAAATTCAGATGATTTTGAAACAATAACCGAAAAGCAAGGGATGAAGTGGCGGTTACATTCGTACCGTAATTATTGCCATATGAACAGGAAAAATGTATTTCTTTGGTCACTCGTCATTGCGCTTGGTGGTTTTCTTTTTGGATTTGATACAGCGGTTATTTCCGGCGCAGAACAATCCATTCAAAAATACTGGAGCTTAAATACCGTTCAGCATGGCCTTACCGTTTCCATCGCTTTAATCGGCACTATTATCGGCGCTTTGTTTGGTTCAATCCCTTCTGATAAGCTTGGCCGTAAAAAGACACTTTATATTATTGCTGCTTTATATCTTCTTTCTTCTTTAGGAACAGCGCTGGCCACCGATTGGTATGTGTTTTTAATTTTTCGCCTGCTGGGCGGACTGGGTGTAGGAGCATCATCTGTTACAGCACCGGTTTATATATCTGAAATTTCTCCTGCCGAGAGAAGAGGTAAGCTGGTTGGCCTTTTTCAGTTCAATGTGGTTTTTGGAATTGTGATCTCTTATTTTTCCAATTACCTGGTATCACTTACCGGCGAGCATTCCTGGCGGTTGATGCTCGGTATCCAGGCAATACCTTCTGCTATCTTCTTTTTGCTTTTGCGGTTTGTGCCCGAAAGCCCCCGCTGGCTGATAATGAAAAAAAGAAAAATTGAAGAGGCACATGAAATTTTTAAAATAATAAATCCTGCTACTGCCGATAAAATAGTAAGTGAAATAGCAGCAACTGATAAAGAAGAAAAAGAAGTGCTGCAAAAAGATCCTTTGTTTTCAAAAAGATATAAAACACCGGTTATGCTGGCGATACTCTTTGCGGTGTTTAACCAGGTATCGGGTATCAATGCTATTATTTACTATTCGCCCCGCATATTTGAAATGACTGGTCTTGGAGGCAATTCATCATTGTTGTCAACAGTAGGTTTGGGCATCATCAATTTTACTTTCACTTTACTTGCAATGAATTTTATTGATCGTATCGGCAGAAGAACTTTGATGCTTATCGGTTCACTGGGTTTGATCTTTACATTGGGCATGGTATCATATTCTTTTTACGCTGTAAACTTTAATGGTTGGGCAGTTCCCGTTTTTTTATTTATCTACATCGCATTCTTTGCTTTTTCACAAGGTGCTGTAATCTGGGTTTTTATTTCAGAAATATTTCCAAACCAGGTAAGAGCCAAAGGACAAACATTGGGCAGCACTACACATTGGGTAATGGCTGCTGCTATTGCATTTTCATTTCCATATCTCGCTGAAAAAGCCGGTGGCGGTAATACGTTTCTTTTCTTCTGCATCATGATGTGCATACAGTTAATTTTTGTGTGGAAGCTAATGCCGGAGACAAAAGGTAAATCGCTGGAACAAATCGAACATACGCTGGTATTGCATTAATCGGCCCCCTATAATCCCCCGAAGGGGGATGAAAAAAAGAGAAGTTTAAAAAATTAAACAGGCAGTAACGAAAAAACAATAATGAAAAAATCTTTGCCATATCGTGTTGTTTGCTTTGGTGAAATATTATGGGATATTTTACCAAAAGGAGCTTTACCCGGCGGTGCGCCGATGAATGTTGCTTATCATTTAAAAAAGTTAGGTGTTGAACCGGCGCTGATCACAAGGATCGGTGCAGACGATTGGGGTAAAAATCTTGTGAAGCTGATGAAAGAAAATAATATCAGCACTGATTTCTTTCAAAAAGATGCTTCACTTGAAACGGGAAAAGTGAATGCAACTAGCAATGAAAAAAAGGAAGTGAGTTATGAAATATTAAAACCTGTTGCTTGGGATAACATTCAATATGAAGATAGGCTGGAAGAATTGGTAGTTGCTGCGGATTATTTTGTCTTTGGCAGTTTGGTAACCCGCATTGATATTACAAGAAATACTTTATTCAAATTAATTGAAGCAGCTTCATTTAAAGTTCTGGACATTAATCTCAGGGCGCCGCATTACAACAGGCATGTCATCGAACAACTTCTTTATAAGATCAATCTTTTAAAGTTAAACCAGGCGGAACTCGAATTAATCACGGGGTGGTTTGCCAATTATAAATCAGATATTGATCGTTTAAAAGTTTTACAGGACAAATTTGGCATACACGATATTGTCGTGACAAAAGGGGAGAGGGGATCATTGTTTAATTGCAATGGAAAAATTTATGATCATCCAGGTTATAAAATCATAGTCGCTGATACTATTGGAAGCGGCGATTCTTTTTTAGCTGCACTGCTTTCAAAACTCCTCAATAGAAATACAGTCGAAGAAGCGTTAGAGTTTGCCTCTGCTACCGGTGCATTGATCGCAAGTTATCCCGGCGCCTGCCCCGATTATCAAATAAGTGAAATAATGAAGCTTATTAAAACAGATACTATTTACCAATTGAATTGACTTTTTGCTAAACACAAATATGACCGTTGCTGAATTTTCAAACTTTAAAAATTGCTATTATGAGAAAATTGTTTTCCTTATTACCGCTGCTGCTGCTGGCTATTTTTTCTTTTGCCCAGCAAAAAACAATTACCGGCACTGTTACCGGTAAATTGGATAAAACACCGTTGGCAGGTGTTTCTGTTCAGTCAAAAAATAAAACAGTGCTTACAGATGCTTCCGGAAATTTTTCTATTGAAGCCACAACAGGCGATGACCTGACATTCACTTATGTTGGGAAAAAACCTGTTACACTAAAAGTTTCGGGCATTAATTCGAGTGTGGCTATAGAATTGGAAGAAGGAATAAAAGAAGAAGATGTGGTGGTTGTGACAGGTTATACATCACAAAGAAAAAAAGATCTTACCGGTGCAGTAGCTGTAGTAGATTTAAGCCCGGTTAAGAATACCAGTTCAGGCAATACAATGCAGGCATTACAGGGTCGTGTGGCTGGTTTGTATATTGAAAAAAATGGTGGTTCACCCAATGGATCTAATGCAAGGATTTTGATAAGGGGGTCGAATACATTGGGAGTAAATGATCCGCTTTATATCATTGATGGAATTCCTACTACAAGACCGGAAGTGTTTCAAAATTTAGATCCTGCTGTTATTGCTTCGGTGCAGGTATTAAAAGATGCATCTGCTGCTTCGGTGTATGGCTCCCGTGCATCCAACGGTGTTATAATTGTTACTACAAAAAATGGTGGCAATACAGATGGAAAAGTAAACTTTCAATTTAATACAAGTGTTTCTGCACAATCAGAAAAATCAGCACGGTTTGACATGTTGAATGCAGTTGACAGGGGAAAAGCATTGTGGCAAGCTTCTGTAAACGACAAACAAGATCCGGCTGCTGCTTATGGCGAGATATATGACTTCAGTTGGAATAATGATTTTAATAATCCTGTTTTAAATTCTGTAACCGTTAAGCCATTTGTTGGCGGTGATCCAAATACACCCGCCGGTAATACCGACTGGCAGGATGTAATGTATAAAACAGGGTTAGTAACCAATAACAGTTTAACCGCTTCTGCCGGTAATAGAAATTCATCTATTGAGATCAACCTTGGTTATTACAAAAACACCGGCATGCTGCGCTATACCGGTTATGAACGCATGAGCGGAAGCATCAATGCTGTTACAAGAGGTTTTAATAATAAAGCAACATTTGGCGTAAACATTCGTGTTGCTAATTCAAATGAAACGCTGGTATCAAGAGATATTGGCGGAGCTTCTACTACATTCCTTGCCGTTACATTAGCGCCTACTATTCCGGTTTATCAAAAAGACGGGGTAACATTTGCAGGAGCATCAGGTGCAGGTTATTCTGACAGAAACAATCCGCTGCACATGCAGTATTTGTCAAGGTGGGATAATGCAAACCGTTTATCTTCTTTTGGAAGTGCTTTTGTTGAAATACAACCTATCAAAAATTTATTTTTCAGATCAACGCTTGGTGCAGATTATGCAACTTATCTGAACAAAACAATTCTGCCAACATTTACTGAAGGAGCTTTTAACAGAACTACCAACAGTCTCACGTTGGGTCAGAACAAATATTTGAGTTATACTTTCTCAAATACTGTTCGTTACAATTGGAATTTGAATGATAAAAATAATTTTAAATTCCTTGCAGGTACCGAATACATCAAAACCGATCTCAATTTTCAAAACACAAGAAAAGAGGGTTTTGCTATTCAGTCTGAAGAATATTTCACCTTAAGTGCAGGTACGGGTAATACAACGGTTGCTGGCGGTTCAACGGGCAATCGTTTATACTCACTCTTCGGTCGCATTGATTATAATTTTTCTGATAAGTATTTAGCATCCGTCACTCTTCGCAGGGATGGCTCTTCACGTTTTGGTGAAGACAACCGTTTTGGTTTTTTCCCCGCTGCTTCTGTAGGTTGGAGAATAGACAGGGAAAGTTTTATGCAGAATAATGAATGGTTTTCTGAATTAAAGTTGAGAGCAGGAATAGGTCGGGTGGGTAACCAGCAGATTGGTGATCTTAGTCGTTTTGGTTTATTTGATACAAGATATGGAACAGCTTTATCACAATTAGTAGGTGGATTCTGGGAACAATTCATGAATATCGGCACTGCATATTCATTGGCAGGCGGAAATACAGGCGTATTACCATCAGGTTTTGTTCAAACGCAGGCAGCTAATTCAAAACTAAAATGGGAAACGACTGATGAAGTAAATGCAGGTGTAGATTTTTCACTGATGAAAAATAAGATATTCGGTTCGTTCGATTATTTTTCAAGAAAGACAACAGGCATATTGATCACGCCGCCTATTGCATCAGCTTTGGGTGAAGGACAACAGAAAACAGTGAATGGTGCATCAAAGACTAACAAGGGTTGGGAATTTGTGATCGGCTATCGTGGTGAAAAGATCGGCGATCTTAATTATAATGTACAACTCAATTTTGCTCATTTCAGAGATAAGATCACAGAACTGCCTGAAGTAGTTCGCCCTGCTTATCCCGGCAATCTTGTAAACACTATTATCGGTCACTCACAGTTTGACATTTTTGGATACAAGACAAATGGATTATTTCAATCGCAGGCAGAGGTAGATGCTGCACCCGCACAAGTAGGAGCAGGCCCCGGCAGAATACGTTATGCAGATGTCAATGGTGATAAAGTGATCAATGATCTTGACCGTACATGGATAGGAACCCAACTTCCTGACCTGGAGTATGGGATAAGAATAGATGCTGATTATAAAAACTTTGATCTTTCCATATTCGGTTCCGGTATTGCAGGCAGGGAAGGATTTGATGTGTACACTGTCTTTAATAATTTAATGAGGAGTCGCGAAAATGTTGGCCCCGGCGTATTCGATGGATGGACACCAACTCACACTAATACAAAAGTGCCTGCGCTGACACTCAAGGATAACAACAGCGAAGGAAGAACATCTGATTATTTTATCGTGAGCACTTCATATTTCAAATTAAGAAATATGCAACTGGGCTATACTCTTCAGGGAAAAGCTATTTTTTCAAGATTGCGCTTTTTTGTAATGGGTGAAAATTTAATCAGGATAAAAAGTAAAGAGCATTTAAGTCCTGATCCGGAGAGAATTGATCTTGACCCTATACCCGTGCCTAAAATTTTCACATTTGGTATCAACGCATCATTTTAATGAAATCAAACTGACAACAACATGAAAAAATTAAATATAGTTGCACTATTAGCTTCAGGACTGATCATGATCAGTTCGTGTAAGAAACAATTGGATTATATACCAACCGGCGTATTATCATCAGCAGATTTAACATCACCTGCTGCGGTAGAAGGATTGGTAACTGCTGCTTATGCCGGCATTGGCAATGGCGATATGATTGGCCCCATCTATAGCATGTGGGCTTATGGAAGTGTTCGATCAGATGATGCATACAAAGGCGGAGGTGGCACCGGTGATGTGGGTGAAATAGATGCCATGGAACATTATAATTTGGTGACACCAACGATGGGTGCTTTTGTGTCACGCACATGGCAAAATTTATTTAAATCCATTTCAAGAGCTAATGTTGCGCTTCGTGCCGTTACTGCATTGGCGGATGCAGATTTTCCGCAAAAAAAATCAAGATTAGCGGAATTGAAATTTTTAAGAGCTCATAGTTATTTCACTATGAAAATCCTTTATAAGAACATTCCCATCTTTGATGAGAATGCAACTGCTGAAGAAATTCTGAAAGTATCAAACGATCTGTCGTGGGAAGAATCATGGAATAAAATTGCCGACGATTTTCAATATGCTGTTGATAATTTACCGGAAGCACAAGCACAGCTCGCCAGGCCCAATAAATACACAGCACAGGCTTATTTGGCAAAGCTTAGATTGTTCCAGGCTTATGAACAAAGCGCTGCACACCAGGTAACCGGTATTAATCAGACAAGATTGCAGGAAGTAGTTACGTTGACGCAATCTGTTATTTCTTCCGGTAAATATTCTTTGAGCACTGACATAGCAAATAATTTTTTACCTGAAACAGAAAATGGTTCTGAATCTGTTTTTGCTATCCAGTTTACCATTAATGATGGTACCACTTCAGGAAGGCTGAATTATGAAGACGGATTGAATTATCCTCACGGTGCACCGCAATACGGATGCTGTGGTTTTCATGCAGGCAGCCAAAACCTGGTAAATGCGCATACTACTGATGCAAATGGCTTACCCAATTTTACTACATTCAATAACAGCATTGCCAACTTAACTACAGCAACTGTTGATGTTCGTTTGGATCATACGGTGGGAATTGACGGGCATGTTTACAAATACGACAACACAAAGCTTTTCAGCAACAGTTGGGTTCGTGATCCGGGTGTGTATGGAAATTTTCATACTATGCGCAATCAGCAATTGGCTACAAGCTCATCTTATTTTAAGAACGGCCCCTTTATGGGAGTTGCAAAAAACTATGATATTATCAGGTATGATGAAGTATTGTTGATACAGGCTGAAGCATATATTGAATTGGGACAACAGGATAAAGCCCTGCCGCTAATTAATCAAATAAGAGCAAGAGCTGCTGCCAGCACAACAAGGTTAAAAAAACTGGATGGTACGTTTGCTTCAAACTATAATGTGCAGCCTTATCCTGCTGCAGGATGGACACAGGCTTATGCACGGCAGGCTTTGCAATGGGAGCGCCGTCTTGAATTTGCTACTGAAGGCCATCGCTTTTTTGATCTTGTAAGATGGGGAATTGCTGAAAAGACGCTGAATGATTATACAGCCGTAGAAAAAAACAGGAGACCATTTTTAGCAACGGCGCATTTTACAGCAGGCAGAGATGAATACCTGCCGATACCACAATCTGAAATCACTTTTACCAATGGTTTGTATAAACAAAATCCTGCCTATTGACGGAGCAAATGTCCTCTTCTCATCCCCTTCGGGGGATTATAGGGGGCCAGCAAGCATACATAAGCAGTTAGTTTTTATCCGGGGGAAGTTTCCACTTCTCCCTTCTTTAAACTCTATCTGTTCGTAATAGAAATTTTACTAAACTAATAATATTATCCTCTCATTAATGTGCTGATATGAAGACAAACACAAATAAGTTCATCATTTATTTATCGCTGCTGCTGTTAAGCAACGTATATGTTGCAGCGCAACCTGTTGAAATAAAAATGAATGAAGCGCATCGTCCGCAAATTCATTTTTCACCAAAAAGAAATTGGGCAAATGACCCCAATGGAATGGTATATCATAATGGCGTGTATCATTTGTTTTACCAGCATAATCCCGATAGTAATATCCACGGGCCTATGTATTGGGGGCATGCTGCCAGCAGTGATTTGATACACTGGAAACATGAACCCATTGCAATTTCTCCCGATAGTCTTGGAACAATTTTTTCAGGCAGCGCTGTTGTTGACAAATACAATACAAGTGGTTTTGGAAAAAACGGGCAGCCGCCATTGGTAGCCATCTTTACTCATCATGATGCAAAAGCAGAAAAAGCGGGAGCAGATAATTACCAGAATCAAAGTATTGCTTATAGTATTGATAATGGAAAAACATGGATAAAATACAGTGGTAATCCTGTATTGAAAAGTCCAGGCATCTCCGACTTTCGTGACCCCAAAGTGATGTGGTATGAGCCGCAAAAAAAATGGGTGATGACATTGGCTACAAAAGACAGGATAACATTTTACTCGTCGCCTGATCTGAAAACATGGAATAAAGAAAGTGAGTTTGGAAAAGAAGCCGGTGCACATGGCGGTGTATGGGAATGTCCTGACCTGTTTTCATTGGATGATAACGGGAAAAAAGTTTGGGCACTGATCGTAAGTATAAACCCGGGTGGACCAAACAAGGGATCGGCTACGCAATATTTCATTGGCGATTTTGATGGAAAGAATTTTACTGCTTCTCATACCGATGCCCGCTGGATTGATTACGGCCCGGATAATTATGCCGGCATTACCTGGTCAAATACCGGCAAGCGGAAAATATTTATAGGATGGATGAGCAACTGGCTTTATGCAAATCAAGTGCCTACTACTACTTGGCGAAATGCCATGACGATACCAAGAGAGTTAAAACTAAAACATGTAAGTAATGATATTTTCGTAACCTCTCAACCCGTTGCTGAATTAAACAAAATTCAATCGAAGCCGATCGTGATTCCAAATGTCCGGGTTAAAAACAAGCTGGACTTATCAAAGAAAATTGGAAATGCTGCATTGCCATGCCGTATTAATTTAAGTTTAGATGAGACAAAAGATTTTTCTATCATACTCTCCAATGATGCAGGCGAAGAAGTTGTGATTGGATTTGATAAAAAACAAAAGCAATATTTTATTGACAGAGCTAAGTCGGGCAAAATAGATTTTCAAAATGATTTTTCCGGCAGACACCTGGCGCCACGGTTAACTGCTGATAATAAAATGAATGTTTCACTGGTAATTGATGTAAGTTCAGTAGAGTTATTTGCTGATAATGGGTTAACGGTAATGACATCGCTGTTTTTTCCCAATAAACCATTCGATCAAATATTTATTCAATCCGATGAAGGGCTTACAATAAAAAAATTAGAATATGCAAGCATGCACAACATCTGGAAATAAGAGGAAAAATTGTTTAGCTTTAGAACCTTGGTCTCTATAAATTAAACATTGCAGTATGAAGTTTGTTTTTAAGATGGGTTTATCACTGATGCTTGTTTTGGCAGGCGTTTCAACGAAGGCGCAAAATCCGGCTCAAAGAGTTCCGGATTTTAATTTCTTCCGGCTGAATAAAAGCCTGTTTACGAATAAAGACCTTGCACCCGGTAAAA
>Ga0187893_10003012_pt1 | contig 35356 bp, 36 predicted proteins | sample MA1701074metaG_FD_139574 | JGI IMG/M metagenome (GOLD analysis project Ga0187893, IMG submission 139574) | White microbial mat communities from a basaltic lava cave in the Kipuka Kanohina Cave System on the Island of Hawaii, USA - MA170107-4 metaG ...
ATTCGTTCGGAGCGAACCCGACTGCAAACCGCTCCAGCGTCGCATCGGTCATGCCTCGCCCTACCAGATACGCACGGGCTTCTTTCCCAAGCTTGAGATCATTCAGATTCTGCCTGAACCACCTGACCACTGCCTGATTTAAAGACTCCATCCGGGCGGTCTGTGCGACGACAGGGCTAGACTGACCGGTAGATTCCTGTACTTCAATCCCCACTTTTCGACCGAGATCGCGCACCACTTCCGGAAAACTTGCCCCGGTAATCCGAGTCAAAAACTTAAACACGTCGCCACCAGCGCCGCACCCAAAACAATGGAAAATCTGTTTTGAAGGGCTGACAGTGAAGGAGGGGGTTTTATCTTCATGAAACGGGCACCGTCCCTTGAAATTCTGGCCCGCCTTGGTCATGGAGACGTGTTGCGTGACGATATCGCTGATATCGACCCTGTCCTTGATTCGATTGATGATCTCGTCAGAAATCAGACCCCGGCCCACGAGAGTCGTAGCTCCTATCTACCGTCTCACCCGACTGGACGGATCATCTGCTAAGTTGTCGGAATAATTGACCGAGCAGGGTAACAGACGGAAACAAACGCTGTCAAATGGGACGAAGGCGGTTCTAGATCATAAAGAAAACATTCCTTGTTTCCCAGGAGGAGAGATTCGAGGGCGACAAGGTCCGCGTCATGGCAACGCTATCAAAGAGAGAAAAGCCACCACTCAAGATTCACCGTAGCCTGCAGACCCTCTTCTTTTCCACACATCAAATGTCCTCGCTCAACCCATGAAGGGCATAAATCCTTTATCCGATTCATTACTACTTTCCCGTACAAGTCTGGCGATGACTTAAGGCTTTTTTTCTGTGTTTGATGACCCCATCAAACTTTAAAGTGCTATCCAAAGAAGTTTCCCTAAAACTTCTGACTGCTAGCAAGCCAAAGCATTCAGCATTGGGCCATTTTTTCTTATTACTCTTCAACTGCCTGCCAAGTGAAGTTATTGGTTTATTAATGGCGGTAGCATTTTTACCAGGAGCTGCCACCATCTTTATCTCGATAATAGCCTTGGGGGTCTTTAAACTGCTTTGTTTTTTCCCGAGAACCGGTACCAGCACGGCAATGTCTGTCCAGCTCCATTCACGAGCAACAGCGTAGTTCTTCCCTTGGAATTGCTTGTGCAGTCGGAAGGCCAACAGATCTCGCACGATGCTCTCAGACTTGGATGTCAACAGCAGATAAGGCAAAGCCCCTTCAAAATCTTTCTCCGATAGCCGATTCATTATTTGAATGATGTTCTTCTTGAAGAGCGACATACTTGTCACCACGTTTTATTGTACCTAGTCCGTTACGACGTTCAAAAAGCCCGTCCGGCAAGGCCGCAAGGAGTGAGAACTCCGAGGCGTATGCGGGCAGGGTACGGTGAGGGGTTTGAATGACTGAGAACGAAGCCTGAGGCAAAGCGCGTCTTGGCGCGCTGGGGCTGGGCGGGTGAAATCGGTGGCTTTTCAACATCGTATTCAGCCGGGAGGCCAAGCGAGATGGCGCCCGCCCAGCACATGGAGATGAAGGTGAAACACGCTCTGGCCGCCATGCGCGCCGGTATTGACGACAAAACGGTACCCAGTATCGGCAATCCCCTTCAATTTCGCAATCTTGTTGCCGGCCAGCATCAAATGCCCAAGTAGTCCACCATCCGAATCTTGCAGTTCCGCTATCGAGGCCGCATGCTTTCGAGGAATGACGAGCACGTGCGTCGGCGCCTGGGGATTGATATCGTTGAACGCGACGACAAGCTCGTCTTCGTAGACGAGCGCTGCGGGAATTGTCCGTGAAACGATTTTGCAAAAGAGGCACTCGCTCATGAGCTGGGCCCTTTCCTCAAGCCCGACTTTCCGAACCGAGTCGCCAATTCCTGATAGACATCTTGAAGTGTGATGCCATGGTATCCCAACGCCACCAGGGCATGGAACAGCAGATCCGCTGTTTCATATATAATCTCGTCCTTTTTCCCGCCCTTTCCAGCGATCGCCACCTCGCCGGCTTCCTCGACAACTTTCTTCAGGATACGATCGACACCGCCTTCCAGCAATGTGGAGGTGTAGGACTCGCTCGATGGCTGACGTTTCCGCTCCTGGATCATCTGATAGAGGCGTTCGAGAATCCCCCCCCAGGACTCCGACGTTTTCGTCTCCGGCGAGTCCAGGCGCGAAAAGAAGCAGGCTCGCTCCCCCGTGTGGCAGGTTGGGCCGACCGGCTCGACCTTCACGAGAAGAGCATCGCCGTCACAATCTACAAACAGGTCCTTGAGCTGCAGTGTGTGACCGGAGGTCTCGCCTTTTTCCCACAACGTTCGGCGCGACCGACTCCAGAAGTGCACAGACTTCGTCTCGATAGTCTTCTGCAAGGCCTGCTGGTTCATGAAGGCCACCATCAGCACCGTGCCATCCCGCCAATCCTGCACGACTGCGGGAATCAGCCCCTGCGCATCGAATTTCAATTGCCCCACATCCATTATCGAACCGCCACTCCCTTCTGACGAAGATAGGCTTTCGCCTCAGGAATCGTGTGAGTCCGAAAATGGAAAATAGACGCGGCCAGCACCGCATCGGCCTTACCCTTGATGAATCCGTCATAGAGATGGTCCAAATTCCCCACGCCGCCCGACGCAATCACCGGGATCGACACAGCCTCTGACACAGTGGCCGTCAACGCAAGGTCATATCCCTGCTGTTGTCCATCCTGATCCATGCTCGTGAGCAAAATCTCACCTGCTCCGTACTGCACCATCGTCTTTGCCCATTCGACGACGTCGAGGCCGGTCGGCTTGCGGCCGCCGTGGGTGAACACTTCCCAACCTGCGGTCGGCACAGCACGACGCTTGGCATCGATCGCCACGACGATACATTGCGTCCCGAATCGCTCCGCCGCTTCCTTCACAAATTCAGGCCGTTCGACTGCCGCCGTATTGATGCTCACCTTGTCCGCCCCCGCCTTCAACAACGCTCGAATGTCCTCAAGCGTCCTCGCTCCTCCGCCAACAGTCAGCGGCATGAACACCCGCGCCGCCGTCTGCTCGACTACGTCGATGATGGTCTTACGATTCTCATGAGAGGCGGTGATGTCCAGGAAACAGAGTTCATCAGCCCCTTCGTGGTCATAGACGGTTGCCACTTCGACCGGATCTCCCGCATCGCGCAAGTTTACAAAGCTCACACCTTTGACGACGCGACCGTCTTTGACATCGAGGCAGGGGATAATGCGTTTGGTCAACATCACAACACGTGAAACGTGAAATGTGAAACGTGAAACGAATATGTCAGCAAAGAAGTTCTCACACCTGTCCCTTTTCAGTACCGAGAGCAGCAAGAGCTGTCCGATAGTCGAGCTCGCCGTCGTACAACGCTTTCCCCACAATTGCGCCTTCAACCCGTGGACCGAGCGCCTGTACTGACCGCAAGTCTTCGACGCGCGAGATACCCCCGGACGCGATGACGGGGAAGGACGATAACTCAACCACCTCCCGCAACGCCGCCAGATTCGGCCCGCCCAACATACCATCGCGAACGATGTCCGTGTAGATCACGGCGCCCAAGGCATCGCCTGCCAACTCCTTCAATAGTTCAGTGGCCTTCGTCTCCGACAACGCTGTCCAGCCTTCCACCGCCACCTTCCCATCCCGCGCATCCAGCCCCAGCAGAATCCGGCGAGGAAATTCCCGGCAGGCTTGTTCAAGAAATGATCGATCCGTCAATGCCGCAGTGCCGAGTATAACCCTGTGTACACCTGCGCCGAGATACCGACGCACCGTCTCGATCGACCGAATCCCTCCCCCAACCTGTATATTGAGGCTCACCGTGCGAATGATCGCCTCGATCTGGGGGAAATTGCGCGGCTCCCCATCCACGGCTCCATTCAAGTCCACCACATGAATCAGCGCCGCACCGGCTTGCTGCCATCGCCTCGCAATAGCCGATACGTCGTCGGAATACACCGTTTCAGCCGCCATGTCGCCCTGACGCAATCGGACGCAGCGGCCGTCTTTTAGATCAATCGCTGGAATAACGAGCATAAAAAGAACCGCCGTTCGTCAGGGCGCCTCTCCTGTTCCAAATGGAAACTCAAGGAGCAGATGTTCAACCCCGTAACTCGCCAACTCCTCCGCCGTGACAAATACCCCATGCCGCTGAATGAATCCCATCACATCTTCAATCATCGGCCGCTGCTTCTCATAGTAATTACCTTCCCACAGAACTTGGCCGTCAGCCGCGACCACCTTGGCTTCAAACCCCACCGTGGCAGGAGGGCTGGCGCCAAAACGACCACCGACTCGTTCCTGGTACACCGACACTTGGCCGATCAGCGAGGCATCCGCCTTGAGCTGTTTAGCCACCATCACCGCCGGTGACTGACCGAAGGAAGGTTGCGACGTCGCCTGAGACGTCAGAGCCTTCGCTGCCTCATTCGGCGAGAGCACGGTCACACCTTGCCGCGCTCGTAACCGGCTCCACAATAGCTGCGTGACTGTGGCTCCCGCCTCAACTGGCACTATGGCTGTTTGTCGTATGTGCTGGTCGGTAACCGGCGACATGGACATCGCCATATCAGACCGGCGAGCCCCCTGCGGCGCCGGGATGGTCTGATCGATACTTTCTCTCACCTGTGGCGTTGTGAGAGTCGTGAACGGTACCAACGCGATGGTACGAATCTGATAGCGCGGCAATTCCCCGGACGATTTTGTGGTCACTTTCGACCCGAAACTACAGCTGGCTGCGGCCAGCACAGCCAGTCCCACCAGAGCCGTCGACCGTCCCACCTGGCTCATCGTAGTCACTTCCACCCCCCAAAATTCTTGATCAACCGTAACCCGACGGCCTGGCTCTTTTCGGGATGGAACTGACAGGCCACCACATTGTTCCACCAAATACTCGAGACAAATGGGATGCCGTATGTGGTCGTCGTCGCAGCGATCTGCCGGTCGACCGGATCGACGAAATACGAATGCACAAAATACCAGTGGTCTCCATCCGCAATCCCCTCGAACAACGGACAGGGTCGCTGAATGTTGACCTGATTCCATCCCATGTGGGGAACTTTCAGCGTAGGATCGATCTCAAACCGCCTGACCCGCCCAGGAATGATGCCGAGTCCTTTGTGCGAGCCGAACTCCTCGCTCTTCGTGAACAACAGCTGGAGCCCCAAACAGATTCCCAGAAATGGTTTTCCTGATTGAATTGCTGTACGAATCGGTTCCGCTAACCCAAAACGCTCAACATTGGCCATGCATTCGCCAAAGGCTCCGACCCCAGGCAAGACCACATGACTCGCATTCCCGATTATGCGCGGGTCACGCGTCACCACCGCCTGATGCCCCACCGCCTCAAAGGCTTTGGAGACACTGCGGAGATTACCCATGCCGTAGTCTATGATCGCGATCATAACCCCTATTGGCCGTAGATAAGGATGTAACAATACCGCAACCAGCTCTCTCCCGCCACTCCTCTCTGAGCAAACAAAAGGGGGCCAGGCATCAGTAGCCCTGTCCCCCCTCACCATTCGGCGTTGTCAGTTGGACGATATCTATAGCATCCCCTTCGTCGACAGCACCTTACCCGCCAGCCGCCCTTCCAACATGGTCGCCTGATCGAGAGCCTTGGCCAGCGCCTTGAAGATGGCTTCCATGATGTGGTGCGGGTTGCGGCCGTATATGAGATTCACGTGGAGATTGAGCCCACCGTGGGTGACAAAGGCTTGAAAGAAATCTTCGAACAGACCTAGGTCGAAGGCTTTGATCTTCCGATCAGGCAACGCCACGTTGTAGACGAGGTAGGGTCGGCCGCTGAGATCCACCGTGACTTGCGCCAGCGTTTCGTCGAGAGGAGCTGAGGCAAATCCGAATCGCTTGATCCCGGCCTTCTCGCCCAATGCCTGATGCAGGGCCTTGCCCATAACGATCCCGACGTCTTCAACCGTGTGGTGCTCGTCGATATCAATGTCGCCTTTGGCCTGGACGGTCAGATCGAAGAAGCCATGCCTGGACAACAGCTCCAACATGTGGTCGAAGAAGCGAATCCCAGTGTCGATCTTCCCTTGGCCGTTCCCGTCCAACGCCCAATCGACCTGGATATCCGTCTCTTTTGTGGCACGATGAATCGATGACTGTCGGCGTGCAGATCCGTTCTTCTTCATGAGTACCTGCTCTGCGCTGACTTCGCGTGGGCATCGAACCCTTCGATGTGGGCCAACCGAACGAGATGATCTTTCACCTTGCTCAACTCCTCGCGAGTGTAGTGCACGATATTACTGACCTTAATGTAGTCGTGGACGGATAGTGCCGAGAGGAAACGCGCCGTCCCTCCGGTCGGCAGGACGTGATTCGGGCCGGCGACATAATCTGCAACCGATGGGGGAGTGTACCGGCCCAGGAAGAGCGCCCCCGCGTGCCGGATTTTCTCTAGATAGTCAAACGGTTCATCGACCGAGAGCGTCAAGTGTTCCGGAGCAATCTGGTTGGCCACCACGATGGCCTCGTCCATGGTAGCGACCACGAAGGCCACCGAATGGCGCGCAATGGACCTGGCTGCGATCTTTTCCCGTTGTAGTCCCTTCAACTGACTATCGATGAGTCGCGCCACATCTTTTGCCAACTGAGCTGATGTGGTGACGAGATAGACCTGCGCATCTTCGTCATGTTCCGCTTCGCAGAGAAGATCGGCTGCGACATGAGCCGGTTTGGCGTCGCCGTCTGCGACGACGAGCAGTTCGCTCGGGCCTGCCACCATGTCGATCCCGACTGTGCCGTACAAGAGCCGTTTGGCCGTCGCGACATAAATATTGCCGGGGCCCACGATTTTGTCGACGCGCTGGATTGTCTTGGTTCCATAGGCCATCGCGCCGACTGCTTGCACGCCCCCGACACGATAGATCTCCGTGACGCCGGCGATGTCGGCTGCGACCAACAGATAGGGATTGATCGGGCCTTTTTGTGGCGGCGTACACATTACCACACGGGAAACCCCCGCGACCTTGGCCGGAATCGCGCACATTAAGACCGACGAAGGATAGACGGCCTTGCCCCCCGGCACATACACGCCGACCGCATCGACCGGTGTGACCACCTGCCCCAACGTCGCCTCGTGGTCCTGATACATCCACGTCTTCATGCGCTGACGTTCGTGGAACGACGTGATCCGCTGGGCTGCAAACCGGAGCGCGTCGCCCTCGTCTTTCCGGATGTGGAAGTAGGCTTCTTTGATCTCTTCGGGGGTGACACGCAACCCCGTGTCTTTCATGGAGACGCGGTCGAACTGTTTCGTATAGCGGAGGACGGCCTTATCTCCGCCCCGTTCCACCGCTTGCAGAATCGCCTTGACCGTCTTTTCGACGGCTGCCCCTTGGACGCGGCCACGCGACGTCACTTTCTTGAGTGCGGGGAGGAAGGCTCGCTCGGTAGAGGCCACAATCTTCATCTGCGCGTCCGTCTGACCGTTCGACGTACCCCGCGCGATACCGATACCTTGCGCGGAGCGGAGGCTTGAGACTCGACTGGTGTGCTGCTCACAGCCCGGAGCTTTTTAATCAGCTCTGTGACCACTGTATGCTTCAGTTTCAGACTTGCTCGATTGACGACTAACCGGGCCGTAGAGTGCGCGATGCACTCCACTTCGACAAGGTCATGCGCCTTCAGCGTGTTGCCGGTCTCTACCAGATCCACGACCCGATCGGCCAGACCGACCAACGGCGCCAGTTCAATCGAGCCGTACAACTTGATGATTTCGACCGGCACGCCGCGCTGATTAAAATACCGCTCCGTAATTCTCGGATACTTGGTCGCTACCCGAATTTTCGAGGACAGCCGGTCTCGTGAGGCCTGTCCATTGAGCGCGGCGACGGCGATTCTACACGCTCCGAACTTTAAATCCAATGGCTCATATACGTCGCTGTCCTGCTCCATCAAGACGTCTTTCCCGACAATCCCAACGTCCGCCGCGCCGTATTCGACATAGGTCGGCACATCGGTCGGCCGCACGATCAGGAAGGTCATCCCGATCTCCGGACAGGGGAAAACCAGCCGGCGGCTCTCGGTGGAGAAACTGCCCAGTGCATACCCTGCACGGCGAAAGACGTCCAGCGTGAGCTCCAGCATTTTCCCCTTTGACAAGGCAATCGTCAGCATGGTGTCAGCGAGTCTCGGCCGGAACTGTGCCTTCCTTGTGACGGGTGATCATCGCACCCAACCCGCGCAGTTTTTCTTCCATCCGCTCATACCCACGATCCAGATGGTACACGCGTAGAATCTCCGACTTGCCTTCCGCCGCAAGCCCAGCCAAAACCAATCCCGCGCTCGCGCGAAGATCGGACGCCATCACCGGAGCCCCGGCCAATCTGGTCGGCCCGGTCACGACCGCCCGATTGCCCTCGACCTTAATCTCGGCACCCATCCTGCGTAGCTCCTCGACATGCATGAAGCGGCTTTCGAACACCGTCTCCGTAATCACACTCGTGCCCTCAGCGGCCGTCATCAAGGCCACCATCTGCGCCTGCATGTCGGTGGGAAATCCGGGATACGGCAGTGTCCGAATGTCGATCCCTTTGAGTCGCGATGCTGCGTTGAGATGAATCCGTTCCTTCTCCACCTGTACCTCGACACCGACTTCCCGCAACTTCATCAGCAACGCGTCCAAGTGACTCGGACAGCACCGATTGAGCGTCACCGCTCCACGCGTAATGGCTCCAGCCACGAGATACGTTCCCGTTTCGATGCGATCTGGAATGACGTCGTGATCGCTCCCATGTAACTCACGGACACCTTCGATCATGATGACATCCGATCCGGCGCCCGCGATGCGAGCCCCTCGCTTCACGAGAAAGTCCGCAAGGTCCACGATCTCCGGTTCCTTCGCCGCATTTTCAATGACCGTGGTGCCACGGGCGAGCGACGCGGCCATCATCAGATTTTCTGTTCCGGTGACCGTCGGTGTATCGCAGTAGATTTGTGCCCCTGTCAGCCGCTTTGCTTTGGCGTGAATATACCCGTGTTCCATCGAAACTTCCGCACCCATTTTGGCGAGTCCGGCAAGATGGAGATTGAGGGGCCGTGACCCAATCGCGCAGCCACCGGGCATCGATACCGTGGCCTCTCCCCATCGCGCCAACAGCGGCCCCAACACGAGCACGGAGGCCCGCATGGTTTTCACAAGATCGTACGGGGCCTGGGTCGAAGTAATGACATCGGCGTTAATGAGCGCCCGATTCCCCTCATGGTGGACCTTCGCGCCCAAGATGCTCAACAGTTTGCCCATGGTGACGACATCCACCACGCGAGGTACGTTGGTAATAACACACTCACCGCCGCCAAGAATGGTGGAGGCGAAGATCGGCAACGTAGCATTCTTCGCCCCGCTGATCTGGACCTCCCCTCGCAGCGGTATCCCGCCGGTGATGACTATACGATCCATCGTCTATGCCCCGACTCGCTCCACAATCACCACACGCTCAAGCCCTGCCGCGTCGTAGACCAGCTGGTGAAATCTGTACCCGGATATCTGGTCGACAATCCGGCGCAGCGCACGAGCCTGGCCGGCGCCAATTTCCATGATCAATACGCCGCCGGGAGACAAGTACTGACCGGCCGCATGCAACAACCGTTCGTGCAACTCCGTCCCCTGAGACCCTGCCACCAGTGCACCTCGCGGTTCGAACAGCCGCACTTCCGGCTGTAGCATCGCCCAATCGGCCTCCGCAATATAAGGAGGGTTCGAGACGATGACGTCAATGGGCCCTTCCAGCTTCTGCCCCGCCAATGGGCCCAACAAGTTGCCTTCCAACCAAGTGATACGCTCACCTACCGCATGGCGGGAAGCATTTTGCCTGGCGACATCGAGCGAGCTGTCCGAGAGATCGGTTGCGATCACCCGCGCACGAGGTCTCAGCCGCGCAATTGCCACGGCTATGCACCCGGATCCCGTGCAGACATCGACAATGATCGCCTGTCGCTCGACGGGAATTCGTTGCACGACATATTGCACCAGCAGCTCAGTCTCCGGCCTCGGGATGAGCACCGCCGGGTTCACATCAAACTCCAACCCACAAAACTCCTGAGTCCCTAAGATATATTGCAAGGGCTCACGACCAACCCGCCGCCCGACCAACCCTCTTGCGGCCAACAGCTCGGCGTGAGACAGCAGTCGCTCTCGATCAGCGGCAACTCGATGTGCAGGAAGACGGAGCACATGCTCCATGATCCAAAACGCTTCCTGCGCTGCACTCTCGATACCCGCCTGCTCCAATAATAGTCGGGCTTCGGCGATCACCTCACCGAGTGTCGCCTGACTTGCTGACTGCGGGATGGGGGCAACGGCATCCATGTTAGGCAACTCCCGCTTCTTGCTGGCGTTGTGCCTTCAGAACCTGGACGAGTTCGTCAAGGTCTCCCTCGAGCACCTGTTCCAGCTTATGCAACGTCACCCCGACACGATGATCTGTCACCCGATTCTGCGGGAAGTTGTAGGTGCGAACCTTCTCGCTTCGCTCGCCCGTGCCCACCTGAGCCTTGCGACTCTGGGCGATTTCCGCTTCCTGCCGCTCCCGTTCCGCCTCGACGATTCTGGCCCGCAGCGTTCGCATCGCCTTGTTCCGATTCTTCAGCTGCGACCGTTCGTCCTGACAACTCACCACCACACCGGTAGGAATATGGGTGATCCGCACTGCCGATTTTGTCGTATTGACACTCTGGCCTCCGGCGCCAGATGAACAGAAGGTGTCGATCCGAAGATCCATGGGATCGATCTGCACATCCACCTCGTCCACCTCAGGCATGACGGCGACAGTGACGGTTGACGTATGAATCCGACCACTGGCCTCCGTGACGGGAACACGTTGTACCCGGTGGACTCCAGCCTCGAATTTGAAGTGGCTGTACGCACCCTTGCCTTCTATCAGCGCAACAACGCCCTTGTAGCCCCCGGGCCCAGTTTCTGTGGCTTCGACCACATCGACCTTGAATCCTTTGATTTCTGCGTACTTGCTGTACATGCGGAACAATTCTCCCGCAAAGAGCGCCGCCTCGTCGCCGCCGGTCCCGGCGCGGATTTCCAGGAACAGACTCTTCTCGTCTCGCGGGTCTTTGGGAATGAGGAGATCTTGGGCCTGCTGTTCAATCTCACGCTGCTGTTGTTGGAGCGTGGCGCTCTCCTCCGTCGCCATCTTGTGCAACTCAACTCCGGCCGAGGGATCTGCAAGAATTTGAGCGGCTTCCTCCAACTGCCTTGCGTTGTCTCGATAGGTGGCGAGAAGCTTGGCCGCGGGTTCGATATCTGTCCGCTCCTTATTGACTTTGTGTAGCTGCGAAGGCTGGCTCATCATAGACGGGTCCATAAGTTGATTCGTCAACTCATCATACCGAGTGGCCAACACTTCCCATTTCTTTAGTAAGACTGCTTCCATGGACCGTTTCCCCCGAATTTCCGCTCAGCCCCTGACGCACAAAAACAAAGAGACCCTGCCCCTCAGCGAAGCAGGGTCCCTTGTATGACCTCTTCTCGAGCTACTTGCCTTTTTTCGCGTACTTCTTTTTGAATCGTTCAACGCGCCCTTCGGTATCAATGATCTTCTGTGTCCCCGTGAAAAACGGATGACAGTTTGAACAAATATCGACATTGATATCGCCGCCCGTCGATCTAGTCTTATATTTGTTGCCGCAGGCGCAGTGCACTGCGACTTCCCGATACACGGGATGGATACCCTTCTTCATGATTCACGCTCCCTAAACGTCACAATCATCATCCGCCTTCGCCCATTCGAAGGCCCGCCACTGTACCCTGTCCCCGCGGCCAGATACAAGTCGGATATTACCGATTCATCGACTGGAGGAACTCCTGATTGGTCTTGGTGCCATGCAGCTTGTCCATCAGGAACTCCATGGCTTCCATCGTCCCAAGCGGGCTCAACACCTTCCGCAATATCCACATCTTATTGAGGCGATCCTTATCCACCAGCAATTCTTCTTTTCTCGTCCCGGACTGGCTGATATCGATGGCCGGGAAGAGCCGCTTGTCGGCCAGACGGCGATCGAGATGGACTTCCATGTTACCGGTTCCTTTGAACTCCTCAAAGATAACATCATCCATCCGGCTACCGGTGTCCACAAGAGCGGTCGCCATGATGGTGAGACTGCCGCCGTTTTCGATGTTGCGGGCCGCGCCAAAAAACCGCTTCGGCCGCTGGAGCGCATTCGAATCTAATCCCCCCGACAACACCTTGCCGCTCGGCGGCGCAATCGTATTGTAGGCACGCGCCAAACGAGTAATGCTGTCCAGCAACACGACGACATCTTTCTTGTGTTCGACCAGTCGCTTGGCCTTTTCAAGCACCATCTCAGCCACCTGAGCATGGCGCTGGGCCGGCTCGTCGAAGGTGGAACTGATGACTTCGGCCTTCACCTGCCGCTGCCAGTCAGTAACTTCTTCCGGCCGCTCGTCAATGAGCAGCACGATCAAAGTTACCTCCTTGTGGTTCTTAAGAATGGCCCGAGCAATGGCCTGCAGCAACATCGTTTTCCCGGTTCGAGGAGCCGCGACGATCAACCCGCGCTGGCCTTTGCCGATCGGGGTCGTGAGATCCATCACGCGGGTGCAATATTCTTCACGGTCGAACTCGAGGACCAGACGTTCTTCCGGATAGAGCGGCGTCAGGTTATCAAAGAGGATCTTGTCACGAGACACTTCGGGATCTTCGTAATTGACCTTCTCGACCTTGAGCAACGCAAAATACCGTTCGCTCTCCTTCGGCGGTCTGATCTGCCCGGACACAATGTCGCCAGTGCGCAGATTGAAACGCCGGATTTGAGAGGGCGAAATATAGATGTCGTCGGGACCAGGGAGATAGTTCGAATCAGGAGCGCGTAAAAATCCGAACCCGTCAGGGAGCGTTTCGAGCACGCCTTCGCCGAAGACCACACCGTTGTTCGCGGTCTGCGCCTGCAGAATCGCAAAAATCAATTCTTGCTTCCGCAGAGTGGGTGCACCATCGATCTTCAGATCGCGCGCAACTTCATTGAGATCGGCGATGGACTTCTGCTTTAGCTCTGCCAGATGCATAACCTCCCCCTTCGTTTGTGTCATGAGTATCCTCTTAATCCCCCGGCTGCAATCGTTATCTGCAGCAATCGCACGTGGTGAACCATGGGAAATTGTCCACGGACTGAATAGTAGCGTTATGGTAATGCGTTGATAATTGTGTCGTGTATATCAGCTAAAAGAGGGTGACCCTTGAGGGACTGACCTGTTTTCGCACGTCGCTATCAGGGTACGACTCTGTCTCATGGTTGCGGATATTGTTGCAGGCCGGCACTCGTGCGTCGCTAACTCGACCTCTATCCCCTGAACAATCACGATTTGTATCGAGATGCGCCCCGGAAGTCTTGTGTGTGGAGATAACTTGGAATCGAGCTGAGATAGTGAATGAATCATAACGCGAGTGCCGTTCCTTGTCAACAGGGATATCTTTTTTTCACACTAGCCACTTCGCGCTAAGCCGGTCTAGCCGGACAAGCCTCTTCCTGTTGACACATTTACTTGCTCCGTCGGCTACGGTTGCAGCGCAAAAGAGCGGTGTGCTAAATGAACTGCGGGGGCATCGCGGAGGCACACCATGTCGCACGATGACGAACACGGACAGCACGAACGGACATTTACATTATCCGAGGCCAACCGCCTCATCCCCCAACTCAATTCCAAGTTGACATCGATTCAGCAAGCCAAGGCCGTTTTGTCACGCACAAAGGAAGATATCAAGAAAGCCAGCGCCCAGGCCGAATATGGCGGAGGCAGTGCCGTTGGGCACCTCTACATTTTAGGTCTGCAACAAGTCAGTACGAATCTTCAGGCCATTCAAGAACTCGGCATCCTGGTGAAGGACCTGGACCTCGGCCTCTGCGATTTTCCCCATCTTCGTGATGGCCGAGTGGTCTATCTGTGCTGGAAGCTGGGAGAACAAGAGGTTCGCTGGTGGCATGAAACGACCACCGGCTATAAAGATCGCTGCCCGCTAGAGGATCTGGCCTGAAGTTAAAATTCTCATCTTCAACCCTCGAGACATCTATGAAATTTGTCATACTCGGATTCGACGGTCCTGACGGAGAGGCCAAACGAAAAATCTATCGCCCGGCGCATCTCGCCAAGATGGAGCCCCTTGATGCGCAAGGCAGGGTTGTGCTAGCTGGTCCACTAACGGATAAGACAGGAAGTCTTATCGTCATCGAAGCGGACTCGTTGGAAGACGCGCAACAGTTTGCGCGCGAAGACCCCTATACCGTCCACGGTATATTTGAACGGGTAGAGGTCCACCCATTTATTCAAGTCTTTCCAAAAGAACGATAGCCGAAGACCTGTCACTCACTCCTTCACCCCTTACTCCGGTTACCCCATTTTAGTCGCGTTGCCGCTTCGGTCATCGCGCGGTATAGTTGTTCGAATGGGACTGAACCGACTATTGTTCTATTCTTCCCTCTTCGTGCTCTTTCTATGGGGAACCTCTGCATTCAGCGCCGGCACCAAAACCGTTATTGCCGATGGCCGATATGTCATGGCCGATGGCGACACCTTAGCCGGCGCTGAAGAAAAAGTCCTCCAACGAGCCCAACGCAACGCAGTGGAAGAGGCAGGCGTCTATCTCGAGTCTACATTTCACGATGTGGAAAAAGAATCTGGCGGAAGAAGCACACAAACCAGTTCGCTTGAAATCAGGACGATCGCCGCCGCTATTACGGAAACGGAAATCCTTGAATCCAGACGCTCCTTCGAGTTTGACCGTCCAGTATTCTTCGTGCGCATTCGCGCCACGGTCAATCTGAGCGGTTTGGCAGAGGCAATACGTCGACTTCAATCAGACCAACAACTCGCGCAACACTTTCGCCAGCTCCAACAGGAAAATCACCAATTGCGCTCACAGCTGCAAGAGATTCAACAGCAGCCGATCGGCGTCCGAATGTTGGCAATCGATCCGAACGGAAAGTCCTCCTCACACCGACAAGCCCGCGCACTGCTCGAGACTGCTCTCCACACATCGAATCTGCGGGACAAGATCCAGTTGAGCACCGACGCTACCACCCTTGACGATCGCTACGTCGATCCACTAATCGTGCGAGGGCAAACATATCTCCGACTCGTCTCACTGGCGTTTTCCCAACGAGCACGGGCATTGGACTATACGGGCTATTTGGATAAGGCCAGAATAGATTTCGATCATGCCATCGCACTCGACGCCAAGAACGTTTGGGCATGGGTTGGGAAAGGAGATGTACTCACCTGGCTGAAACAATTGGACGAGGCTGCCGCTGCCTACGAGCAAGCCCTTGAGATCGATCCGTTTGCCGACATCGCTCGCCAGCCTCTCATCGGCGTATACACGACACAAGCTCGCCGGCAGGCGGACGCTAAATCCTGGCATCAGGCTTTGGCTACGCTGAAGAAACTCCTCAAGGCCGAAACGCCTGAAAGTTGGATCCCCTATCAAAAAGAGGCATATGCACTACGGAGCGAAATCTATCTCAACCTGAATCAGCCTGATCACGCGATTGAAGATCTGTCCACTGTTATTAGGGTCGACCCCACCAATACTGCCGCCCTGGTGACCAGAGCAAAGATTTACCAAGAACGTTTACAGGGTCGGCTCGCCAAGGATGACCTTGAGAGAGCCTGCGTTCTCGGATCTGTTTCAGCTTGTGAGCAATTGCCGTAACACCGCGCAACATATTGATTTCCTGTTAGCATCTTAGGCGCAAACGAGTCAGCCTCAGCAGCCCGATGACGACCGATTGGTTTGACAGACTGAATGGGCCGACCCTATAATGCACACTCTTAAAATGCGAACAAGATAGAGGCTATTGGGCGGCCGGGGGGCAAAGCCAGGGCCTGAGGACAAAAGGCCTAACACTTTCTGGTTCAATGGCCCCAAATTTCTCAGGGGTGGGCCTTCTGCGAGGTTGCAGGAGGCGCGGAAAAAGCTTAAAGTGACGAAAGCTGAGATTGTCAGAAGGCCTGTGTTTTTCGTTCTTTAACCCCTTGCCGGAGAGATAAATTGTAATGACTCAGTATCGCGTCCTTCCAGGCCCTGAACATTTCCTTCCACCATCTGCTGCCAGCATGGGCATTCGTTTGCCGAACCCGGGAGAAGCTCACATCAACGGCGTGATCGTCCCAGAAGAAAAAGCCTACGAGGAAGCGGCAAAACAATTCCTCATGGCCAAAGTGCCGACCCTCTTCCCTGGTCCTTTAGTCCTGTGGGCCTGGAACGAGAAAGCAGCCAAGAAGGCCACGGCCATCCGCCACCTATACAACACCCTCAAGGAATGCGTGCTGCCTGGGCAAACGCCCATGCTGATCCCGATGCCGGACTACCGCCCCAAATATCCTAAGATCAATCCCGAAGTTGAGATCAATCCCAACCACCCAAATCTGACCATCTGGCACAATAAAATCGATTGCTGCATGTTCATCGGGGTCCACTGCCATCAAGCGAATTTGTCGCTTAAAATCATTCGAGGCGGTACGTCCTGCTACACAATCGCCATGTGCGCTCAAGCCGGCCATGAAGATGCGATGCTCTCATTCCGCGACGCATCGGTTGAAAAAATCATGACGCTGGCCGATGCCGTGAAAAGATTAAAAGGGACGGTTAACCCACGGCTGACGTCAGCCAAGAGCGGAGCCTCAAACTAAGCGACACCGTTTGAGGTTACTGAATACAGTGAAAGGAGCCTGACCCATGGCAGACACACATTCAGTCATTGGAACAAAAAATAAAAAAGGCCAGACCTTCACCGACACCTGGAAGATGATGAACGATGCACCGCGCACCCCGTCGTTCTTTACGGGCAGCGAGGTCATCAAGGAAGCGCTCCGGCGGGCCAGCTGCGACGTGATGATCGCGTATCCAATTACACCGCAGAGCGAAGCAGCCGCCTTGATTGGCGAGCTCTTTGCCGAAGGTTACATCGGCGACTATTTCCGCGGCGAGAGCGAATTCGCCGTCATGTCACAATGTGCGGGAGCAGCCTTCGGAGGCGCCCGGGTATTCACGACAACCGCAGGACCCGGCACGATGCGCGCGATGGAGAACTTTCCGATGTGGGCCGGCGCACGGTTGCCGATTCAAATGATCGTCACCTGCCGCGGCGTCAATTCGCCGTTGTCGATTCAGCCTGATACTCTAGAAATTTCATATCTTCTGAATACCGGTATGCTCGTCTGGCATGCGGAAACCGCACAGGACTTCTTCGATTGGATTCTCAAAGGCTACATGGTGTCGGAAGAGCCTGATGTGCACCTCCCGTTGGCGCTGTGCTGCGACGGATTCTTCGTCACGCACACCAAGGACGTCGTCAATCTCACTCCGGCAGACATGTGTCTTCCACCCTATGATCCATACCGCTCGCCCGTACCCTGTATGGACATGGAATGTCCGCCGGTCCGGATGATGCGCGATCCATTTGTCATGAAAAGCAACTACATCAGCTATGCCACCCATGCCTCCTGGCAGCAAGAAGTCTGGGCGGCAGTGGAGCGATCCCGCAAACACACGATCAAGTGGATAAACGGGTTGATCGAGACAGAAAATGTCGATGCCGAGGTCCTCATTGTCTCCTCTGGGACAGCGGTGTCGCAGGGTCGTGAGGCCATCCGGCTCCTCGATGACGAAGGTATCCGTTGCGGTCTGGTAAAGATCAAGGCCTTGCGGCCTTGGCCCGGCGAAGAAATCCGTGAAGCCACAAAAAACGCAAAGCACATTATCGTCCCGGAATTCAACGTGACTGGGTGGTTGGCAAAGGAAATTAAGGCCACCATCCCCAACAGCGACCGTGTAAACGCCGGTCCGCATGTCTGCGGAGGCATGACAATGCCGCCGGAAATTATTGTCTCCGAAATCAAAACCCTGCTCGGCATGCGCAGCATGTCGATGGCTGGTCGAGGCAGTTGATCGCATCTATGCAGCAAGAACGGAACGACCTGATTACGACGCACCACTGAGGAGGCCTACATGAGCAAGGAACGTATCAAGATTTCGGAAGACCTGTACGATATCATGCCATCCGACTATCAAGACCTGGTCAAGAGCGCGACCTACGGCAAGGAAGACCGGGGCTGGAAAGATATCGGCAACAGCAAAGAACTGATCGAGCAGCACTCTCTCTGCGCCGGCTGTCCTGAATCCATGGCATTCCGGTACATCCTGGCCTCATTGCCGAACCCCGAAGACACCGTCATGGTTGGCTCCACAGGCTGCACCAGCCTGGTGTTCCCTATGGTGGCCGTGCACAACATTCACTCCCTCTTTGGTAACCAAAACGCCATCGCCTCCGGCTTAAAGCGTGCCTTGAGCGTCCGCTTCCCAGGCCGGACGAAAGACGTGGTCGTGCTCGCCGGCGACGGCGCCACCGTCGATATCGGGCTTGACATGACGCTGCAGGCCTGGTTCCGTCAAGAGAAGTTCACTACGATTTGCTTCGATAACGAGCTGTACGCCAACACCGGCGGCCAGGAGAGCGGCCTGATGCAGAAGGGGTTCGTCGCCAAGATGGCTCCGGTCGGGAAGCTCTTCGACAAAGTCCGTCTTCCAGAAATCGCTCGCGAGTCAGGCTGTCATTACGTGGTCTCATGCACCGTCAGTAAACCGTCCCTCGTCGAAAAGGTGGTTCGGAATGCCGTTATGATTGCGCGCGAAATCGGTCCGACCTACCTCCAGCTCTATACGCCATGCATTCTCGAAATCGGGAAGAACAGCATGGAAGGGCTCCAGGAAATGCGGGATTCGGAAAAACCGACCGAGCGATTCGCCTATAAAGAATACACCAGCGAGCCGGCCAAACAACTTCTGGCAGAGATAGCCGCCAAGGACAAGGAAAAGAAGGCCGCTGCAAAACAGCTCGCCTCGCAGGGAGCCTAATCCGATTCTGGAGGAGAGACCATGATCAAGAAAAGATTGAATGTCCGAATGTCGGGATTGGGTGGACAAGGCGCCGTCACCGCTGCGCATGTCCTGGCTATGGCTGCCAATCGAGACGGCAAATTTTCAATCTCCAACCCTTTCTTCGGCGCCGAAAAACGCATGGCGCCGGCAGAGAGCTATTGTCGGATCGGTATCGAACGGATCTACGACCGTGGCGAGTTGGTATTTCCCGACGTGATCCAGGTCTTTCACCCCCAGGTCATCACCATGGGGAAAAGCTATACGATGCCCTTCTATTCTGGCGTGAAGGAAGGCGGCCTCGTCATCATCAATTCCGACCAGCCTCTTCTCTCTGAAGAAGATATTCAGCGGCTGAAGGACTTAAACGTCGCCTTGTTTTATATTGCAGGCACTGAACTCGCCATCGAGGTCGCCGGCACCGAGTTATCAACGAATATGTCGATGCTCGGATCGGTTGCAGGTATTACCAAGTGTGTTTCCATGGAGGCCCTGGACGGTGCGCTTCAGGAACGGTTCGGAAAAAAGTTTGTCGCCTCCGGTGGAACGGCTTCATTGGATGAGGCCATCAAGAAAAAATTCGCGAAGAAGGAAATGTTGCTGGCCAAGAATCTGGCAACCGTGAAGGCGGCCTACGACATTGCCAGTGCGTGGGCCGAGAAGAATGCGTATGAACTGCGAGTCGGCAACCCTGCCGTTGCGGCTTAACGAGAGAGAAGGAACCATCTTGCATGTATAACGTAGCCCAAGTCATTGATGAGAAGTGCGTGGCCAAGAAGGGGTGCCGGCTATGCATTATGTATTGTCCTGAAGCCAATTGCCTCGATCTCAATTCGAACAAAATGGTAGCCGAAGTGATTATTGACCGCTGTAAAGGTTGTGAACTCTGCGTGATCGTCTGCGACGCGGCCAAGCACAATGCCATTACCATGCAAGCCGTCAGTGCCAACGGACAGCTGATGTCTCAAAAAGGTGAGTCGGCCGCACTGGGGCAGGCCTACCAAGGATAATCGTTCAGTGGAGCGGGTCTCCCGCGCAAGACCCCATGGCGCCTATCCGCTATGGGGTTTTTTGTTGGTGCCGCTGTGGAGGGAAAAGATGGAAGCTGAAGATAATGTCATCGATGAGCTCCTTCAGGAGATCGCGGGCCTCATCCATGAGTATCCGAAAGTGCTTGAACGGCGTGCAGCCGAGGTCCACGCCAGCGGGAAAGACCCGGATTTGGCGCAAACACTCGTCAAGGCTGCCGACACCATGCGCGACAGCGGAAATCTCTATCTGACCTGGGCAAAGCACTACGCATCCGTCGCTGCAGGCAACACTGATGCGACCTCGGATGAAGATGAAACCGAGGATTTCGACGTCTAAACAGTAGACGCGCTGCTCGTCTATCCGTTTCTCCTGTAAAAAAACTCGCTCGCGTCACATTAGTTTATGCTAGAATGCGCTCGTTTCAGCTAGACCAGATTCCCCGGTAGCTCAGTTGGTAGAGCAGCCGGCTGTAGGAACATGGGTGACTTGTGGCGGGCGCCGCACATACGCCGATCGTCGCAACTATCTCATCGGTGCTGTTCGCAAACGGCGGAAGACCGTTCGTTACAGAGCCTTAACCTATAAAGGTGGGCGCTGTCAGAGATGTGGTTTCGATCGATGTACGGAAGCGTTGGAGTTCCATCATCTAACCTCGACAAGAAGGATTTTGGTATCTCGAGCAAGGGATACACCCGCAGCTGGGAGAAAATCCGAGCGGAGTTGGATAAATGTGTGCTCCTCTACGCAAACTGCCACAGAGAAACTCACTCCTCACTGCAGCCTCCACGGGAAACCGTGGTTGAAACTTCGGGTGAATTCAGGGAAGCCTGCCCCGATTCCTCGACGAATCGGAAGGGGAATCCTGAGCGAAGCCTGCCGAAGGGTCTGCGTGTAGGCAGGACCGTGCAGAGACTAGAGGCTGCGGAACCCGTCCAATAACGCCTCATCAGCGCCCGACACCCTCCCCTGCATGTTCCGCAGGCGGGTGAAGAGATAGTCCAAGCCCGGTTGAAAAATCGGGACACTTGTAACCGGCTGGTCGCAGGTTCGAGTCCTGCCCGGGGAGCCAATCTTTACGCTTTTGCGAACCAGGGGTGAGATCGGCAAGCTCGAAGATGTTCAAAAGAATTTTGTCTGGGTAGACGATGATATCCCTGACAAGGCATCGGAGAGCCTCAGCTTGCTCCTGGGGCGCAAGGGCGTCAAAGACCTTCCTGAAGTCTTGTAGAGTCTTTAGGACTATCTCCGCATCATAATTCCTCGCGGCCTGGTCCCTGAGCTTTCGCTGCACGCTGTCGTATTGAATACCTAAAGCTTCCTTGTCTTTCTCCCGCTGAAGAACCTCTCGCTCTACTCGCTTCAGCAATGCAGTTCCTTGACCCAAAGCATAAACGTATCGGTCTATTTCTCGCTCCACTTCATCCAGTCTCGCTCGAAGCCGTATCGCTTCCTGTTGCAGCGGTTTGAGTTCTTCTTTCTGATCTCGATTCAACTCCTCGATAGTAAGATTAACCAAGGAAGAATTCTGGCAAAGCTGCATAAGGTAGTCAGCTACCTGCTTCTCAATATGCGAAGCGTTTAGGTGCTTGATCGAGCAGACGTTATTTGAGTGATGCATCGTCTTGGTGCATCGGTAATAGGCAATTCGATTCACCGACCTATCTTTTCTCCGCTTCTGCGTATAGTGCGGAGTCATAAATGATTCGCACATGCTGCACTTCAACAGCCCTTTGAGAAGAAAGACCCGTTCGATTCGCGTTCTAATTTGCGTTCGTTCGGGCTGAAGAGACTGCACCTTGTAGTAGAGTGCTTCATCTATCAGAGCTTCATGCTCCCCCTCATGTCGTTGTCCATTGAACCTCACCTTGCCACAGTAAATAGGATTTGCCAGGATATAGGAGAGCGGCATCTTACCCCAGTACGTCCCCACCCTCGGATGCCATCCGCGAAGAGAGAGTTCCTGTCGAAGACGCGCTACAGATGGAGTTTGGGCATATTGATGAAAAATAAATTGAACCCGCTCCGCCTCGATCGGGTGCGGCACCAGTCGCTTCTCCTGATTTTGGTAACCATACGGCACGTTTCCGCCGTTCCACAGCCCCTTGGCAGCCCGTTGCTGCATCTTATCTCGGGTTCGATCCGCCGTCATCTCCCGCTCGAACTGAGCGAAATCGAGCAGAATGTTGCGCAGCAATCGTCCCATAGGACTCTGGGTATCGAGGCTCTGTGTGATTGAGACGAACTTAACCTTGTAGCGATCAAAGAGTTCCATAAGCACATGAAAGTCCTTGACCGAGCGGGTTATGCGATCAATCTTATAGGCTAGAACGCAATTGAGCTTCCCCTCGCGCACGTCTTGGAGAAGTTCCTTTAAGGCAGGCCGATTTAAGCTATCTGCGGAGTGTCCCCCGTCCTCATAAATCCGATAGACGGCGTAGTTCTCTTGGCTCTTACAATACGCCTCCAGTTTCTCCTTCTGCGCCTCAAGGGAGCTGTAGTTGCTCTCAAGTTGGTGGCGACTGGAGACACGAGTGTAAAGTCCGCAGGAGATTGGTTTGTCTCCCACTGTTGCTCCCTCCTTCCATTCATCATCCTCTTGATTAGCTCATAGAATGCCCAGCCAGCCACGGCGGACGCACCGAGAATGAATACCCCCATTGTGGTCACCTGCTTTTTTTTGTCCACCAGGCCACTTCCCAGACTGAGTAGATTGCGGAACATTAAGGGAATGTGCTGCAAGGCCGCCGAGCGATCACCTTCTTTGACACTATTGATTACCATGTCAATTAGCTCATTAAAGTGCTTCTCCCAGAATAATTCTGCGCCAATTGTCTCAGCTAAACGATCATCTCGAAGGCCCAGTATGGCATGTGAAAGTTCGTGCGCTAGGGTCCGTTCACGTTCCGTAGATGAAAGGTTGCAGTTGAGGACAACACACCACGCACCATTATCCAGTGGAAACGCCAAGCCTGCGCCATTTAGTGGGAGATCATGTTCTTCGATTCGCACGTTAAAGAGTTTCGCTATCTTGTCGAGAGTTAGTTGATGAGGAACACCTAGAGCTTCAAGGATTCTTACGAGGCCTAGAAGTTCTTGTGAAGTCATCTCAGGGTTTCGCAGCAGCATCGTGCCCTCCATCTGGCCGACGTGCGCGATGACGCTGCCTGATTTCCCCCGCAACACGTCTAAGCGACTGCATGTCTTTCTCGTCTAAAGGACCTGTTGCTCTTAGGAACAGTGGCAGTCTCTCAACATCCATTAGAAGCTCATCTGGATCCAGGCGAAGGAGGTCCCCAATCTTTCGTATATGCTCGTCGGCAGGGGGGTTACGCTCCCCCGCTAACACGCGAGTCAAATAACTGGGATCTAGGCCGATCGCTAGAGCTAATTGGCGAACGCTATACCTCTCCCTCGCTAAAGCCTGGCTGACTTTCGCAATGAATCTGGAGTATTCCTTCACAGCAACCTCTTCCTTCAGCGTCTCTCTCAGGCGTAACTATAGACTGGTGGTGACACGACGTCAACACTATTATGCCTTATAGACATAATTATATTGACAAGTGGTCATCATTGTGCCAGGCTGGCCCCTGTGACATCCACAATTAGGCTCAAAGAGTTCCGAGACCAGAGTCGCCTCTCTCAAAGACAGGTTGCCATGCGTGTAAAAGTCCACCGGTCATACATCACTAAGATTGAGCAAGGACACCGTCTCCCTGGCCGGGATGTCCTATTTCGCCTAGCAGACCTCTTTGGATGCCACGCAGAGGATCTCCTAAAGACAGATTTGAAAGTATCGAAGAAGGGCTAACAGCACTTGTGTTTTTTTGCCTTAAATGATGACAACTAGGCACAACATTGCGCGTGGAAGAGATACTGGAAGTGGAAGGACGGGACATGTTGGGCGGTCGGTCACAGGATAGGTCCCAGCCTATGAGCAAGCGCATACGGATTGAACCACGATTTGTCTCCCTGCCCGCACATGAGGCGCTAGAACGCGCACGGCGTCTACGAGCCCTTCTTCTTACGGGAGCCTTACGCAATATCGAAACGAATCATGAGGATACATGTGAACCCTTGGCCCTGTGAAGTTCGCAGTAAAGAAGGCTTCGCTTCGCGTCAGAGCTTCGGCGAGGTTGTGGCGACTCCTCAGCCGAAGGGGGCGTACCGGACACGGTGCGCAAGGGTCACCGGGACAGGGGGATTTTGCCCCCTGTCCGGGTGCCCCTTCCTAAAAGTCGCCTCCGAGGCGTTGCGAAGCAACGCCGAGGAACTCTTGATTTCTTGTCCCTCTTTCCCCGCTTTACCTGAACTAAAGACCCTTACAACTAAACCGGTCCCAAGACCATCTGAGGTGCACGAGTGAGGGCGTCATCGACCGGGTCGGCTCAGGACGCATGGCGGCAATCGGTCTATTGGGCCCTGCTCAATCATTCGAAAGGAGATGCAGCGGAACGATTCGAGAAATGTGGGAAGGAAATTAAGCTACTTTGCATGGGATGTGGTTTTTCCCGGAAGGTGGCCCAGTACTGTGAGCTTCGGGTCTGTCCGGAGTGCGCAACCCGTCAGTCAAAGAAGATCCAACATCGAGTGATGAAGCTGCTGCGAGACCTATCTCTGCCAAGAGGATGGCGTGCAAGGCTGATCACGTTAACGGTGAAGACGGACGGTCACTACGAAGAGGCGATCGAGCGAATCGGAAAAGCACTTGGGAACTTATGGCGTAGTTACCTGTGGCGCGATCAGGCTGGTCGAAGGCGAAGAGACGCGCGGAAAAGACAGGCTGGTGAAAAGGGTGCTAGCGGAGCTGTCGCTGGGATCGAGTTTGGGCCGAAGAATGGCAACGTACATGTGCATCTAGTTTATGTAGGCCCATACTTACCACATGCTGAATTTAGTCATGTCTGGCGTCGTTTGGTTGGAGAAGGTTACGTCTGGATTAGCGCGGTAAGGTCGTTGAAAGCTGCCATGAGGGAAGCGCTCAAATATATGTCGAATGTACGGAAGCTCTCGGGTCCGATGGTTGTGGAGCTGTACAGTCACTTGGACGGAAAACGTAGAATCCGGTCCTACGGAATTTTGCGGGACGCTGAAGAGGCGGCGAAAGGAAAATCGTTAGTGTGTGAGCACTGCGGCGGAGGGGAGTGGATGACAGAAGAGGGTCTAGCGTGGATGCTATTACATCCGAAACGGCAGAGACGGAGAGACCCCTGCGCTGGTTTTGGAGAGAAGCGCAATGAGCCTGATGAATGACTATCCTGAACTGAAACCCGTCATCGTCTATCAAGAGGGCACGCTCCAGTTCAAAGGTTTTCCCTGTCCAACTTGCGCGTCGCGCCAATCTTGGGACTGTGAGGATGTACTGGAGCGCTGGGTGATAACTCGCTGCCGTGCCTGTGGAATGCCGTGTAAGCTGTCAAAACGGGTATTAAATGAACTCATAATAGATTCCGATTTTATTCTCCCTCCAGAGGACATGACACTGTAGCCATAGTCACGCGGTCCTTTGATTACAATTTCGAACGATTAAGCAAGAGAGGGGGTGACAATGACGAGGAGCAGGTAATCGTTAGCAGTACGCCTCCATCGTTGCTTGAATGGGAGAGGTGTCTTCTCTGGACTCTAAAAATGGAGGTTCAATTCAGAAACGATTTGCGCAAGGGGTTTTAGACTGGGTTTTAAAGAGGTTTTGAGAGGGTTAACCGGGTAAGTAAACCCCATTTTCTCTAGAAAGGTGGTGGTAATCATGGCTGCAACAAACAAAATACTAGCCAAACGCTTTGATGAATTGACCGAAGCCCTAACCAAAGCACACGATGGTATGAGGGAGGCTATCGCCTCGGGTGATATCGATGTACTGGAAGAGACTTGCGACCATATCGGAGACTTGATAGCCCCTGAAGATACTAACGAAAGCTCTGACGATGAAGAGTTGGATGAAGAAGATGAAGATCTGGACGATGACGAAACGGAAGAGTAGAAACATGACTAAGGGCGGTTGGTGAAAAACCGCCATCGCCCTCACATTTGGCTAAGTGTCCACAAAGCCCCTAATACAATACGCAGGCAGTCCGCTTTGAACTAATGCTTCGCCATACAGGAAATGACACACAATCACAAGGAGCGATAATGTAAAAGGTTTCTCAGACCTCCAGAAGTAAACCTTTCCCAGGTTGCGCTGCTCCGGTACCGTGACAATTCATAGGTGCTTGGCTATACTCCCCAACGGAGAAAGCCAGTGTTCGACCAGGTCAGCTTCTGGGGTCGAGGCCAGGTACAGACGCGTGATTGCAGCACTTGCTCCTAATCTCATCCGATATGACCAGCTAAATTTGCGTTAATGTTGCATTTACAAACAGAGCTTCAATTCTTGGAGCAGGAGCGGAAACTCCAGAAACCTCTTCCTACTGTTCCGATTGACGACTCATTTCCAGAGGAGCAGGCCAACGAACTGGCCAGGCTAGAGTCTTACAACAAGAACCTATTCCGCCCCAACACTTACCTCCACAAATGGTGGGCAAGAAGATCCGGGATCACGTTTCGGCTCATTTTGAAGCAGCTCGTACCCGACACTAAACTTCGCGACTTCTACGCATCTGGCGGGCTTGAGGGAATCACAATCCTTGACCCCATGATGGGAGGCGGTACGACGTTACACGAGGCAATCCGCCTCGGAGCAAACGTGATCGGATATGACCTCGACCCTGTTCCTGTTCTACAGGTTCGCGCATCGCTATCACAAGTTGCAGTTGAGTCGAAGGAGATGGTTTTTGGGCAGTTCATGCATGCGCTCGAAAAGAAGTTGCGTCCTTATTTCAGAACTCGCTGCCCAATATGCACCGATACCGGAGATGTTCGATTTTTCCTCTACGGAGCTAGGAAATCGTGTGCATGTCACGAAGTCGTGATGATCGATTCATACCTGCTTAGAGAAGAGCCAGACGGAACTCATAAGTACATTCAACACTATTATCCCGCATTCGAAGTAAAACGAGGCCGGAAGCGCTGGCGTTTGATTGAGAAGGGAAGTGTCCAATGTGGAACGTGTAATCAGCCGTTTGGCAATTCCACAGAATTTCCCTTCCCCGACCGGTACGTGCCTCTTGTGACAGTTGGTTTTTGTTTAACTCATGGCCAGTTTTTTAAAGCAGTCGACCGATACGACCTGGACGCCATTAAGAAGGCCAGGAATGCTGCTGCGCGTCTCTCCCTACCACAGAAGAAATCACTTCGCGTTACTGGCGGGCCAAAATCAGGGGACTTGTTGACCAGGGGAATTAAAGACTATTCGAGTCTCTTTACCCCGCGACAACTGCTGTACATTAGCACCGTAAAGAAATTACTCGAAGGCGTTAAGTCTGAGCATCGCTTATGGCTCGCGCTACTGGTTTCGACCTCTCTCGAATTCAATTCTGTGCTTTGCGGTTTTAAGGGCGCTGAGAAGCGAAGACCGGGCGCAATCCGCCATGTCTTTTCCCATCATGCGTATTCGTTCCCCTATACCTCGCTGGAGAGCAACCCGGTATTTTCACATAAGACCTCGGGGACACTACGACGCTTATTTGAAGACCGCATTAAGAATGCAGGTGAGTGGGCGACTACACCGATCGAACGGATGCCGACCGCGACTGGCTGGCGTAAAGTGGCTATCTTAGGAGAAACGGATAGGGCAATAGAATGCTCTTCCATTAAACGCTTTGTTGGTAAAACGAAGCGCTTCCTTGTGGAACAGCGCGATTCTTCGCGTGTACCGCTCCCGGACTCTTCTGTTGATTTCGTTGTAACTGATCCGCCCTATTTCGACAGCGTTCAATACAGTGACCTTTCACACTTCTTTCGTGTATGGCTGCAATGGTTTACCCCAAACGAAGCGGACTGGAACTTTGAGCATGTAGATTCGGCAGTTGCTGAAACGGGTGCCAGCGCAGAGAAGTATCGCGCTGTCATGACGGCAATTCTTGCGGAGTCGAATCGTGTTCTACGACGTCCTCATGGCCGTCTTATCTTTACATTTCACCACTGGCGCGCAGATGCATGGATTCAATTGACACTCGCTTTGAAAACTGCAGGATTCAGACTCGTCAATACGTACACAGTACATTCCGAAAATCCAATTTCAGTCCACATTCGACAGATGAAAGCTTTGAAGCATGATTCGATTCTCGTGCTCCGGCCTAAGGCTCTTGCGTCTGAACCCGGCCGTTTCGCTTTTGTCCAAACGATCAATATGGACGACAGCTTTAGTTTTTGCCGCGATTGTGCTCAGTTACTGGGCTTCTGTTTAGAGAGCAACCTATCGGATTCACGTATCGCACGGCTCTGGCGAACTACACTCGGGAATTGAAAATGGCAAAATACCCCTCTGAGGTATTCGGCTTTCCCCATTCCAACACGAACAGTAACGCCAAGGAGATCAGAGTAAAACATTGGTGTCCGTTCGTGGACAAGATCTGTTATAAGCAGAGCCGACTCATCGATTACCCCTTCGGTGTTTGCACGGCGCATGTCAGCGGGAAAGAAATCGCGCTCTGTCCTCGACGGTTTCTCGATAATCACACCGTTTTCACAGACATCGCACACCATCAATTTAAAACAACGAGTGACATACTTGTTTTCTCCGAGGTCAGGCTGAAGGACATCGGAAGCTTTGACTTCGTCATGGTAAAGCACAAACCCATGTCCACCGCGATCCAAGATTTTGCTGTAATCGAATTCCAGACCGGCCAAACAACTGGAACTGGCAAACTGGTGCAAGGCCTGAAGGATTATGTAGCGGGTGAAAGTATAGAATCCAAATCATACAACTTCGGTCTGAACCTCTATGACGTTTGGAAGCGGACTCTAACGCAGATCCTGAACAAAGGCGTGATCATTGAAAACTGGCGGAAAAAGATTTATTGGGTTGTTCAAGAGCCAGTCTATAAATATTTCGCCACCCGCTACAACCTCCAAACTCTCGACTTTCAACCTCAGCATTCAACTGTGTTCGCCCTCTACGACTTGATTCCCCACAAACAGCAATTTGATCTTGTCGCATCCCGAAAGGTCTCCGCATCAATGGATCAATTATTTGCGGCCATTCGCAATAACCCCGACATTCCATCCGTGGACGAGTTTCTAGAGATGCTCAAAGAGAAGGTTGAAGGCGAATCCCAGATTTCGCTGCAATTGGGGCGTTCAGGCAAGACTGCAGCCATAGACATAAAACCCCACGTGTAATATGCCTATCTCATTGAGAAAGGTTCGCGAAACAAATAAGGACTAAATGGAGGATTACTTCAGTGAGTGAGACTGCTCAAAAACAAATCATTATGACTGGTATCCTGCCACCTGAGTTGAAAGCGATAGAACCGCTATTCAGCGGGGACAAGGTTTTTACTGTTCCCAAGTATCAGAGAAATTTCTCTTGGGGCAAGGATGAAGTGCAGGAACTCTGGGAAGACACAGTTGCTGCTGCGGATGTCAAGAAGCAGGACTATTTCCTCGGAACTATTGTCGTGCGGGATCTAGGTCATGGGTTTGAGATCATTGATGGTCAGCAGCGCGTTGCCTGCATTTCAATGTTTTTCAGCGCGATACGAAATGCATTTCTAGCAAGGAACGACATACGTGCTGAACAAATCTTCGAAAAATTCCTTGGAGCGAAGGACTTCAGCGCTGATGCTATACCAAAGCCAAAACTTGAGCTGAACCATCACAATAACCCTTATTACGTGCAGTACGTAATTGAAAGTGTCGATGCTGCTTCAGTCGCTAAAGCACTTAAGGATAAAGGATTGAGTATTTCAAATCGACTATTGTTGCAGGCGTACATGTTCTTTCTAGATGAGATTGGGAAAACATTGGCCTCATTGGGAACAAAATCTGATGAGTTTCTCGTACCCCTCATTAACTGTTTAAGATCGTCTGTAAAGTTAATCTCGATTCCAGTACTCAGCGAAGAAGACGCGTTCCAGATTTTTGAGTCGGTAAACGCTCGCGGCAAAGAACTTGCTGTTTCTGATTTAGTCAAAAATCGTCTTTACGCAGAAGCTGGTGCTCGTGTAAACCAAGCCCAACAGCTTTGGGATAAGATGGAAGTTGATCTCGTGCGTACGTCGATACCAGACTATCTCAGGCACTTTTGGATAGCCAAATATGCACCCCAGAGCGACCTGAAGGTAAGAGAGAAGGCTTTATATAGGACCATTGTGAAACAGTCCAAAGGGCAGGTGCACTGTCTCTCTTTATTAAAGAAGCTTAGCGATTCAGCGCGACACTACGCAATGATCGAAGACTACACACTGTGGCAGAACGATCCAAACTACGACTCCTCCTTTCAAAAAACATTGAGAGAATTGAAGCTTTTCCGTGTATCACAGTGCTATCCGGTCCTACTTAATACAATTGAGGTTTTCAAAGCTGCAAAGAAAATCGTAGAAGCATTTCGCATCATCGCCAACTTTTCATTCCGCTACAATATAATCGGTGGCGGCACTTCGGGAGATCTTGAGCGTGTGTTTGGTGAAATCGCATACGGAATTCGTGCCGGCACATACAAATTACCACGGGATGTTGGTGACGCTCTGCGCGGTGTGAACCCTGACTCCAAATTCAGATCGGCTTTCGGACTAGCGACGATTCCAAAAACGAACGCTAAGCTGGCAAGGTATGTTTTAGGAAAGATTAACGACCACGAGGGGGGCCCAGAGTTAATTGTGAGTACTGATCCGAAAGTTGTAAATCTTGAGCATGTGCTTCCACAGAAACCAGATGCGTCTTGGAAGACGGCATTTTCTCCAAGTGTGTCTATGGAAGATTACATTTACCGCATTGGCAACCTGACGTTGCTCACCGTGAAAATAAACAACGATGTTGCGAACAAATCTTTCAAGAAAAAGCAAGAAATTGCATTTAAGAGCTCTAAGCTTGCATTAAATAAGTACATAATAAAAACAAAGAAATGGTGCGAGAAAGAGATCGAAAACCGCCAAGAGAATATGGCCAAAATCGCGCTAGAAGTGTGGAGATTATAAAAGGTTCTACCTTGTCGTACCCTCTCCTGAATTTAGACGAGGATAATTGGCAACGGGATACTCTTGCTCCAAGATATCCCATTATAAAAAGAAAAGCCTTGGTGCTTCTGATGAGCGGAAATCTAACAGAAATTCTTGGCGATCATATCCCGATGAATGCGGCCAGCCTGGTAGCCACGCTCAACAAGCGGGAGGCTTTCTTCATAGTCATCTAGGGCCACCGGTTCGGCAAGGTCAATGTCTATCCTGATGTATGTCCCACTATCTAAAAGAAATTTCGCAGAATGGTGAGCTGCAAATGATTGACTGCCTATGAGGAGGTCGAAAGATGGACGCACCCACTGTATAAGTCCTCTTCTACTGGCTTCGGTATAAGAAAGAGTAAATCGCTTGGACCCTGTTCCTACTGATAAAATTGCAAGGTTGTCGAGCCGCTGACCGAGCCGATATATAGCTTCGGCTATACCCACATGGACAGGATTATTAGCCCAGACACCTCCATCTAAGTGAGAGTCATGTGTACTGATCTGAAAAGCCGGGAAGTAAGTTGGAGCCGCTGAAGTAGCAGCCCCGACTTTCCACATCAACTGCTCACCACCCCAGTGTAGGCCTTCCGCATGGTCTGTCTTAATAACCCTTGGGGTTCCCTCAACAGATTCGTAACTTGTTATGCAAAGTTTTGTTTTTGAATCATTCATCGTGGCTGTTCCCAAAAACTTCTTCAAAGCTTCATAAAGTGGTTCTGCATCATATTTCGGACGCATTAGACGGATAGGCCACGGACGGGCTTTGCTAAAGATACTCTTGCCTTCCTCAAGATAGAACCGAAGAACGTCACATGCTCTGATTCCGCTCCCTATTGCCAAAGCGATGATTCCACCCGTAGAGGTACCTACGATAAGGTCAAAGCAACTCGATAGAGGTTTCTTGGCTTGCTCTTCTATGTGGGCAAGAAACGCAGCAGTGAAAAGGCCGCGGATACCCCCGCCATCAAGAGACAAAACTCGAAACGGCTTAACTTCTTCAGTCATTAAATGCGCGCCGCCAGTTATTGATTGCAGCTTCCTGTGATGTAGCAGTTAACGCAGCGGATACGTATGTTCTAGATTGACTCAGACGAGACTGGAAGTGTGAAAAGTTCAAAATGCCCCATTCTCCTGGCAACAAGATATCCTTATCACCCGCAACGGTGAGGACTCGGGATGTGACATAGGATAATCCAACTAGGTGGCTGATGATAAGCGAGAAGCGCAACGCTTCGTCCGGGCAGAAGAGGATATCGGGAACGTTGTATAGTAGGCACTCTAGATAAAAAGATGGAGCTACTGCGCTATGGTCACCAAACCAGTTACGTGCCCAATGTTTTATCATCCGCACAGTTGGCTTATAGCGTTGTACTGTCCGCTCATGCTTATCTACATTGTTCGCGTAATGGACCCTTGGATAGTTTTTTCTTTCGGACCCTTCTCGCCATGAGTAAATTGCCACAGGGTCATCCTCGGGAGCAGTTATTCTGATAGCCGGCACAATATCGGCTGCCAGGTCACCGCTGACTTTTACGCATTTATCCCCTCGGCTTATGCGACCACGGAGATCAGAATTGGTTGCAAGTTGTCTCTCGATCACAGAGAAAATCGATTCCCATGTAACGATAGTTCTCCCCGGCAAAGAACTGCCAAAAGTACCGCTGACTATCCCATTCTGAAGTGCGACTATGTCAACATCATCAATATCTCCAGCCGCAGTGGTGTTCTTATATGAACCTTGCAAGAATGTTTCATAATTTGATCCCAGTAAGTCTCGAATTTTTTCCTGTAATCGACGAGCAGCGGTGATCGTCGTTGAGGATGGTGCCGCGCTGTACTTATCGATTGCTTGCTTTGGGATTAGATGAGCCACAAGATCTCTCCGTAAAATCCTAGCCCATATGACCCCGACTTCATTCGTTTGAGGGAGCGAACGGAAGGATACGTCAAAGCCCTAAATAAATCGACTTCTCCCGTTTTCAGCTTGAGAGAGGTTTTTGAGGGGTATACGAAGAGCTACTTCGCAAGCGGAACAGGCTAAAGGTCGTTTTGAAGGTTGTGTCTTTTGTACGAAATGATGAACCACTTTTCGGCTGATCGACCCCCCTTAACCTAGCTCAGGTTGTATGTTAGTCTGAGACGTACTCAAACCGTGTGATTCACGTAACAGGTACCCTTAAGAGCTCAAATCGCAAGGTTCGCAACGGGTACAGATCGGGGAGCCAATCCAGACCAAAAGGGGTACTTCACTCTGTGAAGTGCCCTTTTTGCTTTCTCCCACCACTGAGATAGGGGGCTTCCTCCTGCCCATCCAGCTGTCGCCGAATCGGGCGGCCATGACGGAAATGCGAGGAGGCCCTCCTCTCCCAACTTTTCGTGCCCTGCCGATTCATGCTGCGGAGCCATAGAACTTTTCTTTATGATGCCTTCCATGTCACTAGACGGGCGAGACTTTACACCGGCAGCCTGGCTCCGCAACCCACATTTCATGACCGTGTTCCCAGGCTATTGGCCTCGACGAGCGCTTCTTGACGGAGTCCCGACCGAGTTGCGGCTCTTCACCACCGAACCGCACACCCAGCTACTCGGCTACTGCCATTGGCAGCCACACCGCACAGACTGTCGGACGGTGGTGCTCGTGCACGGCCTCGAAGGCTGCAGCGAGTCTCACTATATGCGCGGCATCGCCGCGAAAGCCTATCGCGCAGGGCTCAATGTCGTCCGGATGAACCAGCGTACGTGTGGAGGAACCGAGCACCTGACGCCGACGCTCTACAACAGCGGCTTGAGTCAGGACTATCGAGCTATCATCCATGAATTGGCGCGCGTGGATGGACTCGATCGCATCTGGCTAGTCGGTTATTCGATGGGAGGGAATCTCATCCTGAAAGCAGCTGGAGAGGCGGGCTCGTCAGAAACAGCGTTGGCCGGCGCGATCGCAGTCTGCCCGAACATCGATCCTCCGAAATGCGTCGACGCCTTGGAGCAGCCTAGCAACTGGATCTATCACAGACATTTTCTCGGAAGCCTGAAAGCACGTCTGCGCCGAAAGGCCGCACTCCTCCCCGGAAAGTGGGATCTCAAGGAACTCGATGGCGTCGCCTTGATGCGTGAATTCGACCACCGCTACACGGCCCCGGACGGGGGATACGCCAGCGGAGCCGACTATTACAATCGATCAGGCGCATGCCATGTGCTCGATTCCATCGCCGTCCCTACACTCATTATCACGGCACAAGATGACCCCTTCATTCCCTACTCTATGTTTACGGTGCCTCTGATTCAGCGCCACCCGAAAATTCGGGTGATGGCGCCTCGCCATGGAGGCCACTGCGGGTTCATTCACTGGCCATACAACGGGGAAGATTCCTACTGGGCAGAGAATAGGATTATAGATTTCTTGCAAGAGCGAATGTGAAGAGGATGCGCGCCTGCCAACCCGATCAGGCTTTTTGAAGATGCGCCCGCACTTCCTGCACGTAGGTTTTGAACGGATCCGGCATGGGGAAGGGCGCCTGGCCACGCAGTTGGAAGATCGACCAGTTGATCACATACGAGGGAGAAAATCGTTCTTCCGGCTTGGGATCGTCTGGTGCGTCCGGAGGTCCACAGGCCAGCAAATGCCGAACAAGCTCACCCCGCCCAAACGCTCTCGTGTTGCGTGGTGGGTGGTCCATTGCCAACGTAATCGCTTTGTCCGTAATGAGGCGTGGAACCCGCCCTTCATCCATAAGACCGTAGTAGAGCCCCTTGCCCGGATGGAGATTATGATACTCCAGATCGAGACTCTTCAGCGCCGGGTCTACCCACGTTGTCTGTTCCGCTTCGCGATAGGTTTCGAGCAGCCATAACTTCGAAGCCCAATCGACCCTGCCCACCAGCGTTGTGTAGTCCCCGCGGAGATCCCGCAAGATCGCTTCCCATTGATCGAGCACCCAATCGGTTTCGTCGTCTTGCCCACCATAGTGAGCGTGCGCCGCTGCAAGAAACGCCTCCTGAATGTCGATCGCGGAGATCGTCTTCCCTGACTCGAGCCGAACGATCCATTCTCGGTTCTGATCCTGAGACAGCTCCTGCATGGTTTCGACCGGTTCATCGAGGTCAAGACCGTGCGGTGCATGGCCCTCTTCGATCAGTTGAAGAACCAGCCCCGTCGTGCCCAACTTCAAGGCTGTTGCCACCTCCGCCATATTTGAATCACCCAACAGGAGGTGGATACGACGGTATTGATTCGGATCGGCCAATGGTTCATCTCTGGTATTGACGATGGCGCGATTCTGCTGCACCCATTCGAAAAAGTCATTCACGATGTAGTCTGCGCGCTGAGAG
>Ga0187893_10003013_pt1 | contig 35353 bp, 29 predicted proteins | sample MA1701074metaG_FD_139574 | JGI IMG/M metagenome (GOLD analysis project Ga0187893, IMG submission 139574) | White microbial mat communities from a basaltic lava cave in the Kipuka Kanohina Cave System on the Island of Hawaii, USA - MA170107-4 metaG ...
CGTCACCGACTTCCATCTTGGCTTCCAGCGTGTAAATCTGGCCGATGGTGATTTTGACGGCGCGATACTCGGCGGCCTTAAAACCGGCCAGCGTCACCGTGACCGTGTAGCTGCCCGGCTTCAAACTGGCCAACCGGAACGAGCCATCGGCGCCCGATCTGGTTTCCAAGACCGCGTTGGTGGCCTCGTCTTTGACCTTGATGTCCGCTCCCGCGATGACCGCCCCCGTCGCGTCGCTGACGGTTCCGGTCAACGTGCCTACGGAACTGACTTGAGCGGCAGCGGGCGCGCTCAGCAACAAGCACACACCCACCCCTAAGAGAAGAAAACACAAAACAGTCCTCTTCATTACACCCCCCTTGGCTTTTTTGACTGAATTTGCAGGGAACCCCCCACATTCGTGTCGTCCGCGGGCTCCGGAAGAGCGTGGGGCGCTGGGGTAATGGGGTAGCCGCGACCCTGTGGGGGGGAAGGCTGGCAACCCTTCCAATCAACGCCGCACGCCCTTACGGAACCCAAGGACAAAGCCCCAAAAAACCACGACAGGGCAACACGTGGGCCCACAATGATTTATGCGCCGCCCCGCTTCAAGCGGCAAGGTGCGGCAAGGTGCGGCGAACAGCGGCAAGACGCCGGAATCGACCGGCCGGAAGCCCCCAGCACCGTGCTGATTCCCTGTTGCAATGGCACAGGGTGGAGGGGTAAGATGGCGGCATCAGTGCTTATCGCACCTGCCGCAACGGGTGGGCAGCTCAAAATCTCGGAAGGAGCCAGGAGTGGCGAGCGACCCCAACGCCAAACCCATTCCCTTTCCTGAACGGACCGAGGAGCGCCTGGAGTCCTGGAAGGAAATCGCCGCCTACCTGAAACGGGATATCCGCACCGTGCAGCGCTGGGAGAAGCGCGAGGGCTTCCCCGTCCGGCGTCATCACCACGACAAACTGGGAAGTGTGTACGTGCTCAAGTCCGAGCTGGATCAGTGGTGGCTGGAGCGCGGCCAAAAGCTGGACAAGGATGCCACGCCGGCCCCCGAGGCCGCCGCGCCCGGGAGAAACCGGTTGCCGTCGGCCATCTTTGCGGCGGTGGTGTTGGTGGCGGCGACCTGGGGATTGCTGGCGTATCTCCGGCCCGGGCCGGAGACGGGGTTGCCTTCGTTTCGCCAGGTGGCAGCGGTGCCGGGCGCGGTAAGCCGGGTGTCTCCCGACGGCCGCTGGCTGGCCTATGTAGAGGCGACCACGCGCGAACTGTGGTTGCAGGAAGTAAGCAGCGGGCAGCGGCAGCGGATCACCGAGGACGCAGTGGTGGCGACGCCGGCGTGGTCGCGCGATTCGCGGCGGGTGGCCGTGGTGATGCAGCGGGAATCGTTGGAGAGTCCGGGGGTAGAGGTGCGCACGCTGGACGTGCGCACGCGGGAAAGCGCGTTGCGCTGGCGCGGGGTGGCGGCGGACCTGCCCGAGCCGCACGACTGGCTGCCCGACGACGCCACGCTGCTGTGCCGCGTACGGCTGGCCGGCAACCGCGCGCAGATCGCCCTGCTGCCGCCAGACAGGGCCAGGGTGACGCCGGTGGCCACGGCGCCGGCGCCCATCGGGGCGCTGCAACTCTCGCCGGACGGGCGCTACGTGGTCTATTCCTCCATGCGAAGAAACTCACGCAGCATTTACCTCCAGCCCTTGCAGGCGGGGGCCAAAGAAATCCGGCTGACGGAATCGGCGGGGCGCGACGGCTTCCCCTTCTGGACCCCGGACGGCCGGTCCGTCGTTTTCCTGCGGCAGCGCGGCACCAGCGGCGTGCTCTGGGCCGTGCGCATCAATCCACGGGACGGCAGCCGCGTGGAAGAAGTTTTCCTGAAGGTGCTGCCCGGCAGCCGCAACCGCCCCGTATCCATCACCTCGAAAGGGGAGCTGTTTTTTGCGCGGCAGAAACAGTATTCCCGCGTTTTCGTCCTGGCCGTGGACTCCGCCACGGGGCGCCCCGCCGGGCCGCCGCGCTCCTCCTTCGAGGACGACACCTACGACCCGGTATGGGCGCGCTCCGGGCGGCTCTCCTACCGGCGCACCCTGCCCGACGACACCACCGTGCTGGCCTTGCGCAACGTGGTGGCCGGCACGGAAAGCTCGTTTCGGCTGCCGCCTTCGCACGACGTGCTCTTCCTGGCCAGCCCGGCTGAGGGGGATCGCTTCACGTTTTATGGGGTGGACCCGGAAGGGCGCCGCGGGTTCTTCGATTATTGGCCGAACGCGGACGAAGTCAGTACCGTTTGGCTTACCGAGGAGGAGGTGCGTCCGCCGGCGCGCTGGTCGTCGGACGGTACAGATCTGCTGTACTCCGGCGCGCCGCAGCGGGACGGGCGGCATCCCATCCGCGCGGTTCATGCCAAGAGCGGAGAGGCGCGGACGCTGGGGCTCAGCCGATCGCGGCCCTTCGCCAAGTGGTCCCCCAGCGGGACGGAAGTGGCCTACACCGACGGCGACTGCCTGAAAGTGCTGGCCCGGAGCGGGGGCGAGGCGCGGCAAATCGTTTGCGCCCCGGCGTCGCTAGCGGCCAGCCCGGGGTTCCTGGGCATCGGCGGATTGGGTTGGTCGCCGGACGGCAGCAAGCTGGCCTGGACTGTAAACAACCACGCTGAAAAAAGAGTGGAGTTGTGGATCGTGGATCGCAGCACCGGGGCCCACTCCGCCTGGCCGGGCGAAGTCAACTACGCCTCCTGGCCGGCCGACCCCACCTGGGCCCCCAACCCCACGCAAGTGGCGTTCCGCATGGGTTACGCGCCCGAGTATGAGGTGTGGTCGTTGCGCAACGTCCTGCCGTAGAGGTTGACTTCTCCAGCGCGTCGGCGGCGCCTGCCCGGGAGGAGAACGCCGCCGGGAGCGACCGCGCCTCCGGTTACTCCGAGGAGCGGGCGGCGCGGGCGAACGCGGGCTTCTCGGCGTCGGCGGCGTCGCCGCGGTTGATCTCGATCGAGCCTTTGAAGTAGGCGCCGTCTTCGATCATGATGCGCGCGGTGGTCAAGTCGCCGACCACCGAGCCGTCCTTCTTGATCTCAATGCGGTCGCGGGCCCGCAGGTTCCCCTTGACGTTGCCGTAGATCACCACCTCGCGCGCGGCGATGTCGGCGGTGAGCTTGGCGCTCGAGCCTACGGTCAGCTTGCGGTCTTCCAAGGTGACCTGGCCCTCCACGCTGCCGTCAATGTGCAGGTCTTCGCTGCCGGTGATTTCTCCCTTGACGTGCAGGCTGGGGCCCAGGCGGGCGCCCCCCGTGGACATCGCTGGCAGCGGACGTGCCGTGTCATTCGGATTCATGGCGGTGGCCTCCATCATTGCAGGTTGATTTGCTGGAGCCGCGTTGGCCCCCGACCCGGCCGGCGCCGGCGGATAGCCCGGCGGCGCGGGCGCGGCGGCAGGCCGCGCGGGTTGCGGCTCCGGTTTCTTCGATCCCCACATCTGTTTTCCCCCGTGGACACCAATGCGTGGGTGCGCAGGACCGGTATGGTTTCAATCTAGACCGGCGGGCGGCGCAAGGCAAGCCGAAAAAAGCGCCGCGGTTCCGAGAATGAACGGGCTGGGGAGGCGCGATGGAGTTTCTGGCGTGATAGGAAACCACCGTGCGAAACGCCCTTCCATTAACCCCATCACCCCGGATGGGGACGCTACAGGTACTTGCGCAGAACACCGATGACGCGGCCCTGCACCTTGACGTCGTTGGCCGGGACAAAGAGGGGATCCATCTCGGTGTTCGCGGGCTGGAGGCGGATCTTGCCGCCGGGTTCGCGATACAGGCGCTTCAGGGTGGCGTCTTCGCCGCCCACCAGGGCCACCACGATCTCGCCGTTGTTGGCCACCTGGGTCTGCTCCACCACCACGAAGTCGCCGTCCAGGATGTGGTCGTCGCGCATGGAGTGGCCCTTCACCTGGAGGACGTACACGTTCTTGCCGCGGGCGAAGTCGCCCAGGGCCAGCGTTTCGCGGCTCTCCAAGGCCTCCAGGGGCCGGCCGGCGGCGATGCGTCCCAGCAGGGGCAGCTCCACGCCGTGGCGCTCGATCACCTGCTCGCGCACCGGCTTGGGCAGTTGGGTGATTTCGATGGAGCGGCTCTGGTTGTAGCCACGGCGGATAAAGCCCTTGCGCTCCAGCGTCCCGATGTGCTTGTGCACGGTGGCCAGCGACGTCAAGGCCTTGCCTCCGAAGCGCTTGTCCTTCAGCCCCTCGGCGATTTCCTCGAACGAAGGCGAGTAGCCGTTCTCATTGATGAACCGGCTCAGGAAGTCCAGCACCTGTTTTTGCCTTTTGGTCAGCGCCATGACGCACCTCGCCGGGGGCCTGACTCCGGCCCCACCGCCCTCTACCTTAGGCGAAAACAAAGCGAACGTCAAGCTTTTTGTAACCGACTGTTCATGTTTCTTTCATTCGCTCTTGACCTGCCCCACGCATACTCGCCCGGCCTGCCAGATGTGGGGCCGCTGGCGCAGCCCTTGCGCCGCCACGCGGACAGCCTGATGGCCGCGAGGGCGCCGCCTCCGCGGGAAGATGGGGACGAAAACGACATGGCTACGGGGACAACCTTGCAACCGACGGAAACGCAACTGGGCATGAGCTGGCCGGAACTGCTGGAGCTTTCGGCCGCCGAAGTGTTCGATATTATGCTGGCCACGCGCGTGGCGCGCCGCCCCGACCAGAAGAACGCCACCGAGTTCACCGTCACCGTGGGACTCTCCGGCGAATTGCGCGGGCTGGTGGGCTTCCATTGCTCCGGCGAATCCGCCTGCCGCTTGGCCAGCAAGATGCTCCAGACCGAGACCAAAGAATTCAACGAACAGTCGCTCGACGCGGTAGGGGAGATTTGCAACATGGTGGCCGGCAACTTGAAAGCCAAGCTGCCCGGGGTAGGCGACCGCTGCTCCATCTCCACGCCCACCATCATCAGCGGCTCCAGCTATCACATGCACAACCCGCCCAACAGCGCGCACTTCGGCGTGTGCCTGGACTTCGAGGGCAGCCCCATGTGGATTACGCTCGATCTGCAGGTTACCTGCTGCAAGTAACGCGGTAAGGGTCCCGGGCCGGCCCCGCGCGGCCTCCGCTCTGCTGTCGCCAATTTCCACCTCCGCACCTGCCGGGGCCGGCGCCGCGCCGGCCCCCTTCCATTCCCCCGGGCCCGCCCGCGGTAATTTGACCAGCCCGCCCGGCGTAGTACAATCGGGCCAATCAATTTCAAATCTGTGGCGGAGGAAACGAGATGGAAACAGACACTCCCGCGGCCGCGGCGCCGCAACCGGAAGCGCGTATCAGCGCGTTCGGCCGCATCATCGGCGTGTTGTTCAGCCCCGGAGAGACCTTCGCGGACATCGCGCGCAAGCCATCGTGGGCCTTGCCGGTGATCCTGCTGACGGTGCTGGGACTAGGTTTCGTGCACGTGATGAACATGCGTATTGACTGGCGCTCCTACATCGGGCAGCAGATGGACAAGAGCCCGCGCGCCGCGGAGATGCCCGCCGACCAGCGCGCCCAGGCCATCGAGATGCAAGCGCGCTTTTGGCCGCCCACGATGTACGTGCTGGGCGCGCTGGGCACCACGGTGAGCTGCCTGGTGCTGGGGCTGATCTACTGGGGGGCCATGAACGGTTTCGCCGGTGCGGGGGTGCGGTTCGGGCAATCGTTTGCCATCGTGGCGCACGCGGAACTCACCGGACTCCTCTCCGCGCCGTTGGGGATCGTCATCATGCTGATGAAGTCCTTTGGGGACGTGAACCCCGAGAACATCATGGCCACCAGCGTCGGCGCTTTTCTGCCGGAGAACGGGTCGCGGGCGCTGGCCTCCATTGGCGGCTCGATTGAATTGTTCTGGCTGTGGACCATGTTCCTGCTGGCCACGGGTTATAGCGCAGTCCACCCGAAGAAAGTCACCGTGGGCAAGGCCCTGACCGTCATCGGCGGCATCTGGGTCGTCTGGGTCTTCCTGAAGGGGGCTGTCGCCGCCATCACGAGCTGATCCTTCGAGTCCCAGGGGATTGCGAGCTCTTGTTAAGGACGGGCTGAGACTTGGTTCTCAGCCCGTTTTCTTTTGCCTCGCGCTGTAGCTACACTCTCCGGCCATGGGCTTTCACTTTGACGTGCTGGGGCGCGACCCCAGCGGCGCGCGGCTGGGCCGGCTGCTGACGCCGCGTGGCGCCGTCGAAACGCCGGCCTTCATGCCCGTGGGCACAGCGGGCACGGTGAAGGGCCTGACGCAGCAGCAACTCGAAGAGCTGGGCGTCCAGATCCTGCTGGGCAACACCTACCATCTTTATCTGCGGCCTGGGCACGAACGGATCCGCTCGCTCGGCGGGCTGCACCGGTTCATGGCCTGGCCGCGGCCGATCCTGACCGACTCGGGCGGCTACCAGGTGTTCAGCCTGGCCGAACTGCGCAAGACCACCGACGAGGGCGTGCTGTTCCGTTCGCACCTGGACGGCTCCGAGCACTTCCTCACCCCGGAAAAGGCGGTCGAGATTCAACTCGCTTTGGGCTCGGACATCGCCCTGGCGCTCGACGAGTGCATGGAGCTGCCGGCCTCGCGCCAAGCCACGCAGCAAGCCGCGGCGCGTACCTTCGCCTGGGCCCGGCGTTGCCGCGAGCACGCGCGGCAGCATGGCGACCCCGCGCGGCAGATACAGTTCGGGATCGTGCAGGGCGGCGCGCATGCGGACCTGCGCCGGGAAAGCGCGGACCAGTTGGTGTCGCTCGATTTTCCCGGCTATGCGGTGGGCGGCCTGGCGGTGGGCGAGCCGCACGAAGTCACCTGCGAGATGACCGCGGCGGCTACGGCCCGCCTGCCCGGGGACCGCCCGCGTTACTTGATGGGCGTGGGCTACCCGGAGGACCTACCGGACTACGTGATGCGCGGCATCGACATGATGGACTGCGTCCTGCCCACGCGCAACGCCCGCAACGGGATGCTCTTTACCAGCCGGGGGCGGATCAACATCAAGAACGCGCCCCACGCCTCCGACCCCGGCCCGGTGGACCCGGCCTGCGCCTGCCCGGTCTGTTCGCGCTACTCGCGCGCCTACCTGCGCCATCTGTATCAAGCCAACGAGATGCTCGGCGCCGTCCTCAACACCACTCATAACCTCTACTTCTACCTGGAGGTGATGCGGCGGATGCGCGCGGCCATCGCCCAGGGCGACTTGGCCGACTACGCCGCGCACTTGCGCGCCGCCCTGGCCGCGGCCCCGGAGTCCTGAGCCGGTGAGCCGGAGCGCCGGACAGGCGGGCCTCGCTCGTTGACACTCCGGCGACATTGCTGCTATACAAGTTACAGCTTGCGCGGAGGGTGCATGCGGCATTGGTTGGGGGTCGCGGGGCGCGCGGTGCTGGTAGCTGCCCTGCTCCTGACTCCCGCTGGCCGCGCCGCCGGCCAGGCCTCCCGTCAACCCCTCGGAGTGGTGCTCGAAGGTCCGCGGGCGCGCATCGGAACCACGGCCGCCGTTCCCGGCACCACGATATTCTCGGGAGATCTTCTGAGCACGGAGCCTTCCAGCGCCCTGGCCGCGCGGCTGGGAAACTCACGCCTGATCCTCCTCGAGAACTCCTCAGCCGCGGTCCATTCCGTCGGGAAGAACGTGGTGGTCGAGCTGGAGCGCGGGGCCCTGGTGTTTTCCACCACCGGCAGCGGCGAGGCCCTGGCCATCTGGGTCTCGGATATTCAGGTACTGACCGGCGCCACATTCGCGGTCGCCGGCGAGGTTCGCATGGTGAGCGGTTGCGAATTGCTGATCACCAGTTGGCGGGGTCCCCTGCTGGTGCGCAATGGCCGGCAAAGCGTGGCGGTGGAAGAACAGACCGTACGGGTGACCCCGGAACATTCCATTACCGACCGCGGGGCGACGCGCGTGTCGCCGGAAGACCGTTCCTACCACCGCGCGCACACGCATCAGAATTGTCCGGCGCCGGCGGCCGCGGCCAAGGACCCCACTCTGCCGGTTGGATTGGTCACCGCAGGGGCCGTGACGGCCTTGCTGGTGCGTTTCCTCGGTTCCCCCAGCCCGTTCCGGCCGTGAGCTCCCGCGGGCCGCTAGGGCCGCAAAGCCTCCAGGAAGAATTGCGTGACGCGGGCAAACAGATGCCGCCGCGCGGGACTGTCGCCCACGCCGTGGCCCCGGCCGGGGTACAGCACAATTTCCGCGTACTTGCCTGCTTTGATCAACTCCTCCTGGAGCTTCACCGTGTTGGCGTAGTGGACGTTGTCGTCGCCGGTACCATGGGCGATCAGTAGTTGCCCTTCGAGCTTCGCGGCATACGCGCCGGGGGCGGACTGCGCATAGCCCTCCGCGTTATTCTGCGGCGTGCCCATGTAGCGTTCGGTGTAGATGGTGTCGTACTGCCGCCAGTCGGTGACCGGGGCGCCGGCGAAGCCCGCCTTCCACACGCCGGGCGTTTTCAACATCAGCATGCAGGTCATGTAGCCGCCATAACTCCAGCCCCAGATGCCGATGCGCTTCCCATCAATATATGGTTGGGCCGCCAGCCATTTGGCGGCAGTCACCTGCTCGGCCACTTCCACTTCGCCCAGATTGCGGTACATCGGCGTCTCCGAACCGTGGCCGCGCCCGGCGGGGCCTCCGTTGTCCGCGAGAAAAATGACGAAGCCCTTTTGCGCCATCATCTGGTGCCACAGGAAATTATTCCCGCCCCACGACTTGGTGACCACCTGCGAGGACGGCCCGCCGTAGGTGTACATCAGCGCGGGATACTTCTTCTTCGGGTCGAAGCCCGGCGGCTTGATCATCATGGTGCTGAGCGTGCCGCCGCGGCCATCGGGGATGGCGCCGTACTGGGGCCTCATCAGGCCGTACTCGGCGAGCTCCGCCACTTTGTTCTCGTTGATGACGGCGACGCGCGTCCCGTCGATGCGGTACAGGTCCTGCCGCGCGGGCGTCATCGGGTTCGAGTAGCTGTCCACAAAGTGCCGCGCGCCCGGCGCGAGATTGACCGCGTGCCCGCCCTCCGCCTGGGTGATGCGCACCGGGGGGCCCTGGCCGTGCGTCACGCGGTAGAAGTGGCGCTCCAGCGGGCTCTTCTCCGTGCCCATGAAAAAGATGGCGCTGCCCGCCGGGTCCTCCTTTACCGCCAGCACCGAGAGCACTTCCCAGTTGCCGCTGGTGGGCTGGCCCAGCAGCTTGCCTTCGATATCGTAGATGTACAGATGGCGGAAGCCGCTGCGCTCGCTCGACCACAAAAAGCCCTGGCCGTTGCTGAAGAAGTGCAGCTCGTTGCCCACGTTGACGAAGTGCTTGTCTTCTTCGGCCAGCACCACTCGACCACGCCCGGAAGCTGCGTCGAAGAACATCAATTCCAGCTTGTTCTGCGCCCGGTTCAGCCGCTGGATCGAGAGGTGCTTCGCGTCCGGCATCCACAGCACCCGCGGGATGTAGGTGTCCGCGGCGTCGGCCGCGCCGGCGCTGGAGCCGTAGAGGTCCATCCACTGTGGTTCGCCCCCGGCAACCGGCGCCACGCCCACCCGCACGATCGGGTTCGCGTCCCCGGCCTTGGGATAGCGCATCCACTCCGTTTCTCCGGTGTAGGAGAGCAGGTTCACCAGCGGGTATCGGGTCACCGGCCGCTGGTCCATTTCGAGAAAGGCCAGGCGGGTCGAGTCCGGGGACCACCAGTACGCCGTGCGGATGCCCAGCTCCTCCGGGTACACCCAATCGAGCTTGGCGTGCATGATCTCTTCGCTGCCGTAGCGCGTCACCGGCGACTCCTGTCCGGTGGCCAGGTGGACCACCCACAGATCATAGTCGCGTACGAAGCTCACCCATTTCCCGTCCGGCGAAATCTTCGGGTCTTCCGCCGGGCGCTTCGGCCCGCTCGAGGTGAGCGCCTTGCCCGCCTGCGTGGCCAAGTCGAACCAATAGAGGTTGCCGCCGGAAACATAAAGCAGCCCGTTGCCCGTGGGCGCCCAGATGAACCGCTGCGGCGCCGCGCGCCCCAGGCCGGTTGCTACGCTGGCGCGGTCCTCTGCGGAAGCGACCACCGCGGCGATCTTTTCCCCGTCGAGCAGCACCCGCCGCTGGCCCGTCGCCGCCTCGATCACCCAGATACCGGTGCGCGCGCCGCGGCCCTCGCCGCGCTGCGTGTACGCCAGCAGCTTCCCGTCCGGGCTCCATTGCAACCCCGCCGTCGGCGCCCCGCTCAAGCTCGGCTGGCCCCAGATGCGCTCCACGGTCAGCGCTTTGCCCGGTGCGGCCGCGCGCGGGGCCTTACCAGCTCCCGTTTGGGCCCGCGCCGGAGCCGGGAACAACGCCGCGCTGATGGCCAGCGCCGCAGCCAGTCTGACCAGGGCCCGGTAACTCATCACAGACGCCATTTCCGCCTCCAGAATGCGCGGCCCATTCTGCCCCAATTCATCGTCCCGGCCAAACCCAGGGCACCGGATCAAGACAGCCGCCGGAGTTCCGCGCCTGCTGCGCTTTTCCAGTACGATAGGGACGGGAAAAGATGGCGCGCACCGCTGAGAGCCTGCTGGAGTTCGGGTCCCTGCGCGGGATGGTGGCGGGGTACACCACGTGTGCGCCGGGGCGGCGGCGGGTGGAAGAGCTGGCGCCCGGCACGGATCGCGGGGCGCTCGAATCGGCGTTTGCGCTGATTGGCGAAGCGGCGGCGTATCTGCGGGCGGGGAGCGAGATGGGCTTTGGCTCGCTGGCCGACCCGGCAGCCTGGCTGGAAAAGATCGAGTCGCCGGTGGCGGTGCTCGCGCCGGGCGAGTTGCTGGACGCGGCGTCGCTGATGGACACGGCCACGTGGCTGCGCTCCGCGTTCAAGGGCGAGGCCGCCAAGTACCCGCTGCTGACGGCGCGCGCCGCCGCGGTCGCCGATTCTCGGCCGTTGGCCGCGGGCATCCGCCGCGCGGTGCTGCCCAACGGAGAAATCAGCGACGAGGCCTCGCCGGAGCTGAAGCGCATCCGCGGGGCGCAAGGGCGCACACGCGACAAAATACAAAAGACGCTGCAAGCCCTGCTGCGGGCGCGCGGGGCCGAGGCCGGCGAAGACTACGTCACCCTGCGCAACGACCGCTTCGTGATCCCCGTCCGCGCGGGCGACCGCAAGCAGGTGCCGGGCGTGGTGCACGGGTCGAGCGCCACCGGGCAGACCGTGTTCGTCGAGCCCTTCGACACCGTCGAACTGAACAACAGCCTGGTGCAACTGGCCGAGGATGAAGCCGGGGAGATTGCACGCATCCTGCGCGAACTCACCGAGCGGGTCCGCGCGGACCAGGGCCCGCTGGGCCATGCCGCGGCCGCGATAGCGGAAATGGATTCGGTCTTCGCCCGTGGCCGCTTCGCCCGCGAATACCAGTGCGTGCTGCCGCAGTTCCTGGCCGACGGCGCGGCGCCGGGCCTGCGCCTGGAAGCCGCGCGTCACCCGGTGCTGGAGCACAACCTGCGCCAGCAGGCGCGCCCGGTGGCGCCGCTGTCGTTCGCGCTGGGTGGCAGCGAAACAGTGATGGTCATCAGCGGGCCCAACACCGGCGGCAAGACCGTCGCGCTGAAGACCGCGGGCCTGACGGCTCTGGCCGCACAGTCGGGCATCCCGGTGGCGGCCGAGCGCGCCGTGTTACCGCTTTTCGACCGGGTGCTGGTGGACATCGGCGACGAGCAGTCCATCGCCGCGGACCTCTCCACCTTTTCCGCGCACATGACCAACCTGCGCGGCATGCTGGAGGCGGCCACGGAGCGCTCGCTGGTGCTGGTGGACGAGATGGGCACCGGCACGGCGCCGGAGGAAGGCGCGGCCCTGGCCGTGGCCCTGCTCGAAGAGTTCCGCGCGCGCCGCTGCTTGACCCTGGCCACCACGCACCACGACCGGCTGAAGACGTATGCGTCCACCACTCCGGGGATCCTGAACGCGGCGGTAGAGTTTGACGATGTCAACCTGCGGCCAACCTACCGCCTGCTCGTGGGCGTCCCCGGCGTCTCCAGCGGCATCGCCATCGCCCAGCGGCTGGGCCTGCCCGCGCCGGTGATTGAACGCGCCCGCGCAGAGATGGACCCGCAGGCGCGCGAGGCAGGGTCCCTGATTGCCTGGCTCCACCGCAGCCGGGACGAGCTGGAAGAAATCAAGCGCCAGGCCGCCGACGGCGTCCGCCGCTTGGAGGACGAGCGCCGCCGCCTGCACACGGATTGGGCCGAACGGCAGCGCCGGCGGCTGACGGAGCTGGAGAAACAGTTCGCGGAGACGGCGCGGCGCTACGAACTGGAAATCGCGCGCCTGGTGGGCGACATCAAGGACCGCGACCTGCGGGCGCAAACGGACAAGCGCGCCACGTCGCGCATGCGCAAGCTCACCGCCGACGCCCGCGAAGAAACCAACGCCGCCGCCGTGCAGAGTCTCTCCGATTCGCAGCAGGACCTGGGCATCTCGCCGCCGGCCGCAGTGGGCGCGGACGAGGAGGTCACCCTAGAAAGGCTCGTCCCCGGCGCCCGCATCCGCGTCCGCGGCTTGCAACAGCCGGTGGTGCTGCGGCAGCACGACGGCCGCTCGGCGGAAGTCCAGGCCGGCCCGCTGCGCATGAAAGTGAAGCTCGACGACATCACCGCCCTCGTCGTGGAAGACAGAAAAGAGAAAAGGGAAAAGGGAAAAGGGGTTGGGGAAGGTAGAACGCAGAACGCAGAACTAAGAAAAAGCGGGGTGCCGTCGGTTCGCGTGCTGGCGGAAGTTGTCAACGTCCCCGACGAGATCAATGTCATCGGCCTCACCGTGGAAGAAGCCACCGAAAAAGTGGATAAGCTGCTCGACCAGGCCGCCCTTGCCGGCAAGGAGCGGCTGCGCATCATCCACGGCCACGGCACCGGCGCGCTGCGCCGCGGCCTGGCCGCTTTTCTGGGGGAACACCCGCTGGTGGCTTCAGCCTCATTAGAGGAGCACGAGCGCAGCCGCGGCGCGGTCACCGTGGCGGTTCTAAGGACCTCTTGACACGCCAGTAGAATCTAGTAGACTTGTCTAGTAGGAAATAATAGGAGGTAGTATGGGCAAGAACCGCAAAACCGCTCCTGAGAAGATGACCACTCTCGAGCATCGGGCTGCTGGCGTCTACAAATGGAACAACCGCGACGAGGCCCGCATCGAACGCAATTTGGTGATTTTTGACGGCGAGACTTCGGAGCGAATTCGCTTCTGTAAGAACCGCTCGGGGCGTCACCTGCGCGTTCACCTGGTGGTGCGGGAAGACGAATTTGTGGAGCTCTTTCGTGATGCCGCTCGCAACGGTGTATTCGGCCCCGAAACCCTCCGGCAATTGGCGGAAATCTCCGGTCAAGCCGGGGGAACCAGCCCTTATGGTGCCGAGGACCCTGTGCTGGCTGTCGCCGGCATCGGCGAAGATGGCACGCTGACGCAGGGCATCGATGAGGAACTCTACGGGAGCCTGTCGTGAAACTCTTTGTGGATACCTGGGGCTGGCTGGCTATCGAGGACCGCAAGGATCCGAGGCATCAGCCGACCCTGGACGCCTATCGCGACCGGGTCGCCATTAAGGGCCGCGTCTTGACGTCCGACTACATTCTGGATGAAACCTATGCCTTCTTGTTTCGCAAGCGCCCGTTCGAGGAGGCCTGGCGATTTATGCAAGCGATCCACGCCTCGATTGCGCGCGAGTCCGTTTCGCTCCTGTCCGTGAACCCGCAACGCTTCCTTGCGGCGGTGGAGCTGCGGCGCAAGCTGTTGGACAAACCGCGCATCTCTTTCACCGACCTGACAAGTTTTGTGATCATGAAGGAACTTCAAGTGCGGGACGTGCTCACCGGCGACGACCATTTCCGGCAAGCAGGCTTGGGCTTCTTCTTGGTTCCCAAACCTGAATGAGGGGTCAATTTGGCGGATCCTGGTTCATTTGCGGAGCGCGTGAAGAACCAGGCGGACATTGTCCGCGTGGTGGGCGATTACGTGCGCCTGCGCAAGAGCGGGCAGAACTTCATGGGCCTGTGCCCGTTCCACTCGGAGAAGTCGCCGTCGTTTTCGGTGCATCCGGTGCGGCAGTTCTATCACTGCTTCGGGTGCGGGGTCAGCGGCGACGTCTTCAAGTTCCTGATGGAAGTGGAGAAGCTGGAGTTTCCGGAGGCGGTGAACGCGGTCGCGGAAAAGTGCGGCATCCCCATCCCGCGGCGGGCTCCGCGTTCGCCCGAGGAGCGCCGCGAGCAGCGCGAACGGCCGCTGCTGGTGGAGTTGCACCGCGAAGCGGCGCGCTTCTTCCGCGAGCAACTGGAGTCCACCGCCGAGGGCCGCGCCGCCCGCGGGTATCTCGAAGACCGCGCCCTGGACCGCGAGACCATCGCCTACTTCGGCATCGGCTACGCGCCGGCATCGGGCGAAGCCCTGCTGCGGGCCCTGGGCCGGCGCTTCCAGCCGAAGCTGCTGGAAACCGCGGGGCTGGTGGCGCGCGACCCCGGCGGGCGGGCCTACGACCGCTTCCGCCGGCGCATCATTTTTCCCATCGCCAACGTGAAGGGCGACGTGATCGCCTTCGGCGGGCGCGCGCTGGGCGACGACCTGCCCAAGTACCTCAACTCGCCCGAGACGCCCATCTACAAAAAGAGCGACACGCTCTACAACCTGGACCGCGCCAGGAACGCCATCAAGGACCGCGGCTTCGCCGTGCTGGTGGAAGGCTACATGGACGCCATCGCCGTGATGCGCGCGGGGGTCACCAACGTGGTGGCCTCCTGCGGCACCAGCCTGACCAGCGACCAGATCAAGCAGCTCAACCGCTTCGCGCAGGGCCGCGTGGTGGTGAATTTCGATCCGGACGCGGCCGGGCAGGTGGCCACGGAGCGCTCGCTGGCGCTGCTGCTGGAGAACAGCTTCGACGTGCGCGTGCTGGTGCTTCCGGCCACGAAGCCCGGTGAAAAAGCGCCCGACCCCGACCTCTTTGTGCGCGAACGCGGCAAGGAGGAATATCAGAAGCTGCTCACCAAAGCGCCGCCGTACGTGGACTACCTCCTGACGCGGGCGCGCGCGCTCGATACCGGCGGGGCGGAAGGCAAGCTGCGCGCGGTGAATTACCTGATGCCGTATGTGCAGCGCGTCCCGGACCGCATCGCGCGCTCCGAGTGGGCCTCGCGCATTGCCTCGCAGCTCGGCATCGAAGAGCCGGTGCTGCGGGAGGCCCTGCGCCGCGCCGCGGGCGAGCGCCGCAGCGAAGTGAAGCCCAAGGCCGAGCTGCTCTCCGCGCCGGCCAAGCCCGCCGAGCGGCGCATCATCCAGATGCTGATGGACGCCGACGGCTTCCGCGAGAAGCTGGCGCGCATCCTGCGCAAGGAAGGGCTGCACGCGGGGCTGGAGTCGGAGAAAATCATCGCCAAACTGCTGGACATGCTCCAGGAAGATGCCCGGCCGGAAGTCACCGCCGTCGCCGACTTCCTGGAAGAGAAGGACCGCAGCCTGTTCTACCGCATCGTCTTCGAGCCGCAGGCGGAGAACACCTGGGAGGAGGCCGAGAGTTGCCTGGCGGTGCTGCGCCGGCGCCGCGTGGAAGCGGAGCTGGCCGCCGTGCAGAAGCAAATTGCCGCCAATCCGGCCGGGACGGAACTGCGCAAGCTGTTGGCGCGCAAGCAGGAGTTGCACAAGCAACTGGCGGAATCCCCGGCCTGAGGCGGCCCTCCCGGGAAAGGGCGGACCAACCGGGTGGCCCTGCGGCGTCCTAGGACGGCGGCTTCTTGAAGATGTCGAAGATGCTTTTCTTCTTTTGCGGTTGCGGCGTCGAGCCGGTTTGCCCCTGCGTCGAGGAGCCTGAGCCGATGGAAATGCGGGGCATGCCCACGGGCGTCACTTTGGGGTTGTCGAAGGTGCCGCCGACGTGGAAGCCCAGTTGCACGCGCCCGATGGTCTGCTTGGTCACCGTGCCCAGAATCCCGGTGATGGCCCCCAACGGGTTGTTGCCCCCGCCGCCGCCCGAAGTCTGCCCGCCCATCATTTCCGCGTTGCCGTTGTAATCGAGGGTCTGGTTGAAGCCGAAGCTGCCGCGCAGCTCCACGGTGCCCACCGAAGAGTCCAGGTGAATGCGATGGCTGGAGATGCGCCCGCCGCCGGGCCGCAGATCGCCGGTGATGGAGCGGAAGGGGATGGTCTTGCTGAACTGTTCGGCCGAGCCGGCCCCGAACGTGACCAGCTTTTGCAGCTTCACCAGTTGCGACATGAACCCGCCCATCTGCAGGCCGGGGAGCGTGCCGTCCTTCACGGCGAAGGCGCCGTTGCCGGTGAGCGAGCCGGGCACGTCGTTGCCCAGCGCGCCGAAGACTTGCAGGGTGGCCTCCCCGGCGCCGGTCACTTGCTTCTGCGCCCCGGAGGCTGCGGTGAGCTTGCCCACGTTGAGGTTGCGTACCTCGATGTTGGCGGAGAAACGCTCCGGGGACTGCCGCCGGTCCACGCGCGCGGAAACGCCGATGGTGCCGTCGTACGCGGAGATGGCCATGGGCCAGGCTTCCAGGCGATCGGTAAAGACGCGCACTTCCACTCTCGCGCCCGTGCCTTCATACGGCGAAAAGCGCACCCGGTCGGCGGTGACGGCGCCCTCGGCGATTTTCTCGCTGCGGCGGGGCGCCGAGCCGGGGGCCGCGGCCGGCGTGGTCTTGGTGGTCACCGAAGCAAGCTGGTCCAGGTCCAGCAGCGGCATGCTCAGCTCGAACCGGGCGATGGAGTTTTCCACGTCGGCCACCTGGAGCTTGCCGCGCACGTCCGCGGCGCGCCCCGCGGAAGCACGGAAGTCCGCCTTCACCGCGCCGTTGCTCAGCGTGAACTCCCCGGACTTCACTTCGATGGGTTGCAGGCCAGGCAGCTCGATGACCACACCGCCGAGGCTGGATTCGGCTTCCCACTGCTTGATCCTGGCCGCGTCCAGCGCGATGTCGTTCAGATCGGCGTTCAAGTTCGTCGCCCGGATGCCCGGGATCAGCCGCCGGTTGCGCCCGGCCACCTGGGCCACCAGCACCTCCGCGCCGGTGATCTCGATGGAATCAATGTCCGCCAGCTTGAATTGCATCGCCGAAGGCGCGGCTTTGGCCGCGGGCGCGGGGGCCGCCGGGAATTCGTAGTTGGTTTTTCCGGTCTCGTCTTCGATAAGCTGCACTTTGGGCCGCACCAGCTCGATGGAGCTCAACTGGAACTCCCGGCGGAGCAGCGGCCCCCAGGCCAGCGAGCCGCGGACGGCCTCCACGCTCACCAGCGCGTGCTCGCCAAAGCCCTTGGGGCTGCCCAGCTCGAACTTCTCGATCGTGAAGCCCACGCTGGGGATGAACCGCGCGCGGATGGCCCCGAGGCTGGCCTTGCGCCCGGTCTCCTTCTCGATCGCGGAGATGAGCATGGGGCGGTAGCGGTCCACGTCCAGCACGTAGGGCAGCGCCAGCCCGGCCACCGCCAGCAGCGCCACCAGCCCCAGGAGAATCTTGCCCCACCGCGGAATCTTCATCGCCTGCTCCTTCCCGCATCCGCCGCTCCAATGTAGGCCGGGGCGCGCCCCTTCAGCAAGAGAAATCCGCTTGCGTCCGTGGCCTGCTGGCCCGGGGTCCGGGAGGGAACCCGGCTCTATTGCGCGCGGAAGAGGCGGGAAAGCCATATCATTTTATTTGACAAATCAAAGTAAATGCGCCATGCTGTGCCCGGTGCGCAACGACGTGGCCGCGGTGCTGGAGCACTACCCGAAGATCTTCTTCGCCTGCCACACCCGTCACCGCCGCGACCCGGGCACCAGGAAGCTGCTCAGCGCCCGTCAGGGCAGCATCCTGGACCACCTGGACGGCGTGGAACCCACCGGACTGGCCGAGCTAGCCCGCCACATGGGGGTGACCGCGTCCACCATGTCGCTGTCGGTGGATCGCCTCGAACGGCGCGGCTTTGTCCGCCGCCAGCGCGACCCCCGCGACGGGCGGCGCGTGGCCCTGCGGCTCACCGCCGCGGGCGTGCGCGTCAAGGAGGCGCAGTCGGTGCTCGAGCCGGAGCGCGTCCGGGGCATGCTGGCGCGGCTTGCCCCGCGGGAGCGGGCCGCCGCCCTGCGCGGCCTGGCCCTGCTGGCCCGCGCCGCACAGCGTTACATGGCCAGCGGCCCGGCCAAGCGCCTGGTAGGTTTGCGGCCGCGGCGTTGAAGTATGGAGGAGCGGGCGGAGCATCAGCCGTCAGCTTGCAGCCGTCCGCCATCAGCTTGCGGCCGAATCGCGGTGAAGCCGTTCGCCACTCCGCCGTTGGCGTGAAGCGCGCAGGCTGACTGCTGAAAGCTGATGGCTGAACGCTGTACTGCCGTTAGAAGTTCGGGAGGTGGTCTATGAAGCGGGTCCTTCTCGTTCTTGCCGCGGTCGTTGCCCTCGTCGCGGTGGTGTGGCTGGTGGGCTCCTCCATGCCCAAGGAGCACGTGGCCTCGCGCAAAGCGCGTTACCGGCAGCCCCCGGAGGCCATCTGGGCGGCCATCACCGACCTCGAGGCCATGCCCGCGTGGCGCAAAGACCTGAGGAGCATCAAGCGCCTGCCGGACAAGAACGGACGGCCCGCCTGGGTGGAAACCGTGGGCACGGGGGTGATTCCGCTGGAGGTGGACGAGATGACGCCGCCGCGGCGCCTGGTGACGCGCATCGCCGGCGCGGACTTGCCCTTCGGCGGCACGTGGACCTTCGAGATCGAGCCGGTGGAGGGCGGCGCCACGCTGACCATCACCGAGCGCGGTGAGATCTACCCGCCGCCTTTCCGCTTCATGGCCCGCTACATTTTCGGTTACACCTCGACCATGGAAACGTACTTGAAGAATTTAGGCGCGACATTCGGCGAAGAGGTTACGCCGCAGTAGGCGACGCGCGGAGTGCGGGAGCTTGCTCCCGCACTCCGCGGAGGGATGCCATGGGACTCGAAGCAAAGTGTATGGCCACCTTCGGCAAGCAATCCTCTACGGGGCTGGCCCGGTTGGTGGAAAAGGACCTGTACTTCCGCGGGGCCTTCCGGCTGAAGATTCCGTTGCGTGAAGTGAAATCGGCGGAGGCCCGGCGTGGCGTGCTCATCGTGAAGTGGGCGGAGGGAAGGGCGGCCTTTGTCCTGGGGGCGCAAGCGGAGAAGTGGGCGCTGAAGATCCGCTACCCCCGCAGCCGCCCGGAGAAACTCGGCGTGCAGCCCGGATTGCGCACCGCGGTGCTGGACGTCGAAGACCGGTCGTTCTGGCGTGAACTGGACGAGGCCGGAACGGATGCCGTCGAGAAGGTGGTCAAGGACTGCGACCTCATTTTTTTGGGCATCGAAGACGCGGCGCCGCTCAAGCGCCTGCGCGAATTGCGCACTCACCTGCGGCCCGCCGGGGCCATCTGGGTGGTATGGCCCAAGGGCCAGCCACACATCAAGGAGGACCATGTCCGCGCCGCCGCTCTCGCAGCGGGACTGGTGGACGTCAAAGTCTGCGCCTTTTCCGACACGCTCTCGGCCCTCAAACTGATGATCCCCCGGAGCCGCCGCTGACCGGAGAAGACAGGACGTCAAAGCTGTTTCGTTTTTCCCGAGGCATCCGTATCATGATTGGCTGATGGACGTTCCTCACACCCCGGAGGAGCGCCGCCGCCAGCACGAACTGGTGCGCGAGCGCTTTACGCGCACGGCCGAGCAGTTTGGTCAATTCTCGCTCAGCGTACGCGCCGTAGAAGCGGAACACCTGGCGCGCCTGGCCATGCCATATGTATTGAGCCCGCCGCGGGCCACGGCGCTGGACGTGGCCTGCGGTCCCGGCACGTTCACCGTAGCGTTTGCATCGCGGGTCCGCCGCATGATCGGACTGGACCTCACTCCCGCCTTTCTGCCGCCGGCGCGCGAAGCCGCCGCGCGCAAAGGGCTTCGCGGCGTGAGCTTCGTTTGCGGGCAGGGCGAATCGCTGCCCTGGCGCCCGGCTACGTTTGACGTGGTGGTGACGGCCTACAGCTTGCACCACATGGCCGCGCCCGAGAGAGTGCTGGCCGAGATGCACCGTGTGCTGAAGCCCAACGGCGTGCTGGCCCTGGCGGACCTGATGGTGCCCGGGGATCCCGACCCGCAAGCTTCCGCCGCCCACAACGCCATTGAAATCGCGCGTGACGCCTCGCATGTCCGCACGCTGTTCGCCACGGACGTCCGCGCGCTGATTGAAGGAGCGGGCTTTTCCCTGCGCGCTGTCGAGGTCAGTGAGCGGCTGCGCTCGTTCACCGGCTGGATGCAGATCGCCGGGTGGCGGCCCGGCGATGCGCCCTTCGCCGAGGCCCGCCGGCTGATGGAGGTGCACCAGCACGAGGACCGCACGGGCTTCCTGCCCCGGGCCATCGCCACCGGCAGCGGCCCGGACATCGAGTTCATCCAGACGTCTCTCTTCGTGGCGGCGCAGAAGTGAAGTACCCAACTCCGATTGCTCCTGTGCCGTCTCTTTCTTGACGGCCTGCGCACGCTCTAGTAGCGTGGAATTGCATCCAAAAAGAAGCGAGGGAAGAAGATGAAAGCAAGGCCAGGGTTGTTCGCGGGGATGGCGGCGGTGGTGGTGGCAGCGCTGCTCGCGGGAGCGGCGCCCGCTCCCGCGCAATCGCTGCAGAACCAGGTGCTGGCGCTGTACCCGCGGGCCACGGGCGAACTGGTGTTCGTGGACCTGCGGGGCATGCGCGGCACGCCGCACTACGCGCGGATCAAGCAGCAGGTGCTGCCCGACCGCTTCCGCACCCTCGAGCAGTGGGTGGCCGCGCTGGGCGTGGACTTCGACCGCGAGATCCGCCAGTTGAGCTGGGCCTTCACTTCGGACGCCGCGGGCATCGGGTTCGTCGGCGTGGCCGAGGGCGACTTCACTCTGAGCGAAGTGGAATCCCAGGCCCGCCGCCTGAAGCTGACCGTGGCCAAGCCCGGCGGCACGCTGCTGGTCACCCTGGGGAAAAACGAGCAGGGCGCCGACTTCGTCTTCTCCTTCCTCGACCGCAGCACGGCGCTCTTCGGCTCGCGCGGAGCGGTGCAGGAGATTCTCGACCGGCGCTCGCAGGGCGGCCAGAGCCTGCTGGACAACGGCCCGTTCGCCGGGCTGATCACGCCGCTCAACGGCCGCGGGCCCGTGTGGATCGTGCTGGACCGCAAGTTCTCCGGCCTGAGCTTCCGCCAGATGCTGCCCGACGCCTCGCAGGCGCCGGGCTTCGACCAGGTGGCTGACCGCGTCAACTCCACCACTCTGCGTTTCGAACTGAAGAGCGGCCTGCAAAGCCAGGCCGTGGTGCAGTGCCGCGACGCCCAGGACGCCCTGGTGCTCTCCACCGCGGCCCAGGCGGCCTTTGCCTTCCAGTCCGTGCAGCTCCAGCAGTCCAACCCGGAGTTGGCCCGCGCGCTCAGCCAGATCCGCGTGAGCCGCAACGACACCCGCCTGGACCTCAATTGGAGCATCCCCGAATCCGATTTCACCACCCTGCTGGCCAAGAACGGCCTGGCGCTCAAGTTCTGAACCCGCGCCCGCCTCACCTGGCCAGCGCCTGGGCCAGGAATTCGCCGGCCGCCTGCGGGGTTGCGGCGGGGTGGACCAGCCGTTCCCCGGCTTCTCCCCACTGGCCGGCGCGCGGGCCGGCTTCCACTTCGCGCACACGCTGCAGCACAGGCGCCCAGAAGCCGCCCAACACCACGAACGGGCGCCGGCGCATCACCCGTTTGTTGAGCATCTCCCACACCACGGCCAGCTCCACCAACGTACCGGTTCCGCCCTTGCAGGCCACGTAAGCCTGGCCGAGGCTCACCAGCTTGAAGAGCCGCTGCTGCCAGGTGCGCACTTCGATTACTTCGTCCACCCAGCGGTTGGGCCCGCTGCGGAAGAACGATGCGGTGACCGCCAGTACGCGCCCGCCGCCTTCTTTCGCGCCGCGTGAGGCCGCTTCCATCACGCCTCCGTATCCGCCGGTACACACCACGAAACCGTGGCCGGCCAGGGCGCGGCCCAGCTCGCGAGCTTCAGCGTAGTCCGCGTCGCCTTCGTACGGGCGCGAACTGCCGAACACGGTGATGATCTGCTTGCGGCGGGGCATGGTCAGCGCCTGGGTGTCGCGGGCCGGGCCGGAGGCGCCGGCCCCAGCTCCTCCACCAGGGCGATGCAGATTTCGTCCAGGATGCGCGCGCCGCGCCGCAGGTTGTGGCTGTTGGCGAACAGGGAGAAGACCAGGAGCGCCCCCTGTTTGGTCTCCGCGAAGCCGCTCAGCGCATTCACGTTGCCCAGGGTGCCGGTCTTGGCCTGGACGCGTCCCGCCGCCGCGGAGTCGCGCATGCGCTCGGCCAGCGTGCCGTCCTGCGCGGCCACGGGCAGGCTGTCGCGATACACCTCCGCCCACGGTTGTTGCGCGGCCCAGCGCAGCAGCGTGACCGCGGCGCGCGGGGTGATCAGGTTGCGCCGCGAAAGCCCCGAACCATCGAAGAGCAGCGTATCGCCCGGGGCGATGCCGATGGCTTCCTGGAACTGCCGCGCCACCCGCAGCGACGTCTCCAGGTCTCCGCCGCCCGCCGTTTGCACGCCCACGGCGCGCAACAGCATCTCCGTGTGCAGGTTCTGGCTCACTTTGTTGATCAGGCGCACCGCGTCCTTCAATGGACCGCTGAGATGTTCGGCCAGCACGTTGCGCGACTCCATCGCGCGCAGGGGGTTGTGGTCGGCCAGCGAACGGCCGTAGATGCGCACGCCCCGGGCGTCCAGCAGGCGCCTGAGCAGCGCCGCGGCGTGCTCGGCCGGCTCCTCCACGGCCAGGTTGATCCTCACGCGTTCACCGGCCACGGGAATGCTCCCGCGCAGAAAGACGGTGCGGCTGCCCGGCTCCCGCTCGGCCCACACGCGCCGTTGGCCCCCGGCGGGCGCGGTCTGCGTTTCGTTGACGATGGTGTAAAACTCCGCCCACGGCTCCACGCTGAACCATGCCCGCTCGCCTTCGCCCGCCCCGGGCCGGACTTCGATCTGCAGCGTGTTGTCATTCACGCTCAGCGCGGAGACCGGTGCGCCGTAGCCTTCGGTCATGTCGTCCACGGCCCACCCGCTCGGGTAGCGCTCCGCGGAGAAGAAACTATCGTCGGCTACAATGTTGCCTTCAATCTGCTTGACGCCCTGTTGCGCCAGCGCGTCGGCCAATTGCGCCAGAACCCTCTCCGCGGACCCCTCGCGCTCTTCTTCTTTTTCGTACGGGAACCTGCGGTTGGAGAGATTGGGGTCGCCGCGGCCCACCAGGACCAGGTCGCCCAGCAGACGCCCGTGCCCGTCCGGCCGGGCCCGCGACTCCAGCGTCGTGCGGAAGCGGTGCTCCGGACCGAGCCGCGCCAGCGCCAGCGCCGTGGTGAACAGCTTGGTGTTCGACGCGGGGGTGAAGTAGCTGTCGGCGTTCAGCGAATAGAGCGTCTCCCCCGTGGCCGCGTCCACCACCAGCACGCCCCAGTGTCCCGCGGCTGGCGACGCCGCAAACACCCGTCGCTCGCCGCCCGGCGTTGAGGATTCCCGCTCAGCCGCAGGGCGCTCCCCGGCCAGGATCTTCTCCACGCGGGCGCGGAAGCGCTCCACGTCTTCGCGGGGCCGCGCCGGAGTGGCGGCGGACTTGCGCGCCTGGCGGGCCGCGCCGGGTGACTGCCCCGGCGCCGGCGTCAGGGCGAAGAGCAACAGCAGGGCGATGAAGCGGTGTGAGCGGCTCATGGTGTTTGAGCCGGGGATTATATCCGCATTGCCCCGGTGATTACCCGGCGGCAGGCTAAGACCGAAACCGCACCTGCGCGAATCAGCGCGGCGTAATCACCTGGAGGGCGAGGGCCTGCTGGCCGTTGGGCTGCACCGTTACAGAAGTTCCCAGGTCGCGGTTGCGCGCGGGAAACTCCGGGTCGTAGTAGACGGCATCGTCGGAAGGATTGAACGCATAGGCGAAGTAGTCCCCCGGCACAACACCCCGCAACTGCGCGACGCCGGTCTTGTCCGTCTGGGCCAGCGTAGTGAACCGGGGGTTCTGGCGCTTGTCCTCGTCCTTGGGAATCAGAACCACAATGACACTTTCCGCGGGCTCGAGGCCGCGCGTAACCGAGGCAGCGACCTGAGCCACATCGTTGCCCAGGGTCAATCGGCAATCTTCGAGCTTCTGGTCTGCTGCCAGCGTGATTCTCTGCGTGGTGAAGTCTTCTCCCGCGCAGCGGATTTCCCTCATGTAAGTGGAGTTGGTGGGGTCGTTGACCAAAACGGTGTACGTGCCTTCGGCGATGTTCTTGATTTCGAAGCGCCCCTCGGCCACCTGGCCGCCGGCAAAGGGCGTGACGTCCGTCTCGCCCTGCAAGGTAATGAACAGCCGGCCGGGCAGCGCGCCATCGCCAACGAGCTTGGCCTCGCCGCGCACTTCCGCGGTCTTGCCGATTTCGATGGCCACTTGCAGGTCCGCTTCGGTGAGCGTAGCGCGCCGGTAGCCGGTGCGGCGGTCGCCACCAGGGCTCGCAGTTGCCGCGAAGAGCATGTAATCCCCGGGCAGCACGCCGCGCATCGTGAACTTCCCGTCGTCCCCAACGGAAAAGGAGGACATCCCCATGGATGTTTGCGTGCCCGCACTGTAGGAGCGCGGTCCCGCGGCGGGCAGCGGATCAATGATGATGCCGGTGATCTGGTAGGTGCTCGCAGCCCTCAGGAAAAAATCGATGCGGCGCGTTTCGGCGCCGGTGGTCACTTGCACGCGCTGGGCGCCTTCCACGACCGGCGAGCTGGCAAAGTACTGCGCCGCATAGGTGAAACCTGTGGAATAAGGGGAGAGGAAAGTGCCCTCGCCGCGGCCGCCTGCCTGCACATAGTAGAAGCCGGGCGCCAGTCCGGTCAGCCGGTAGTTGCCCAAGTCGTCGGTGCGCGCGGTTTTCAGCGCGGTAGCGCGCTGGCGGCCGCCGGGCATGAAGCGCAGGCGCTGCGCGCGGACTTCCAAGCCTTCGATCGGCTCGTTGTCCTCGTCCACCACGGCGCCAGTGATGACGCCGGCGCGTTCCAGCCGGAACTCGATGCGGTCCAGCGCCTGGCGCGGCAGCAAGTCCAACACCAACCCGGGACCGCCGCCGCGCTGCCCGTAGGTTTGGCGCACGTAGCCGTTGCGCTCAGCGGAGATGCGGTATCGGCCCGGCGCCACTTCGGGGAACTCGAAGGCTCCATTGCTGTCCACGCGGGTGGTGAGCATTTCGCCCGGCCGGCCCTCCATAGACAGAATCACCGTGGACTTCAGCAGCCCCGCGCCCGTGTCTGCGCGCAGCACGCGGCCCGAAACTTTGCCCGGCGGCTGCGGCGGTTTCTGTTGAGCCTGGCCCGCCGGCCCGGCTTGCACGCCAGGCGCGGGAGTTTGCGCCAACGCGGCCGTGAGTGTGGCAAGGAAAAGGCACGGGACAATCCGCAGTCGGTTCATGTGACCACCCCTTCGAGCCGTCTCCGCGGACGCGAATCCGGCGCAGTTAATCTCTCTTATGACCGAGGCGCGTGGACGATGCAAGCGCACTGCTGTTGCCTACGCGTGCGCGGGGCGGAGGCCTGCGCGGAGCAGAAGCGGGGGTATGGTACTCTGTGGCTTCTTTTTTCGATGGCGCGGGCGAAACAACGCGTGCTGGTGACCGGCGGGGCCGGCTTCATCGGTTCGCACGTGGCTGAGGCGCTGCTGCGCCGCGGCGACGAGCTCGTCATCGTGGACTGCCTGGACAACTTCTACTCGCCCGCGTGGAAGCGCGCCAACCTCGACGACGTGCGCCGCGCCGGCGCTTTCGACCTGGCCGAAGTGGACATCTGCGACTACGACGCGCTGCGCGGCGTGGTGGCGCGCGCGAAGCCGCAAATCATCATTCACCTGGCTGCGCGCGCGGGCGTGCGGCCCTCCATTGAACAGCCGCGGCTGTATGAAAGCGTGAACCTGGCGGGCACGGTGAACCTGCTGGAGCTGTGCCGCGAATTTTCCGTGCCGCGGCTTCTCTTTGGCTCCTCCAGCTCGGTCTATGGCGCCACCAGCCGGGCGCCCTTCACCGAAGACCACGTCGAGAACCAGCCCATCTCGCCCTACGCCGCGACGAAGCTCGCCGGCGAGATGCTCTGCTACACCTACGCGCACCTCTACCGCTTCGCCATTGTTGCCCTGCGCTTTTTTACGGTGTACGGCCCGCGGCAGCGCCCCGACCTGGCCATTCACAAATTCACCGCGCTGATCGAGAAGGGCCAGCCCATTCCGGTTTTCGGCGACGGCTCCACGGGGCGCGATTACACCTACGTGGACGACATCGTCGCCGGTGTGCTGGCGTCCGCTGACTATTCTTTTCCCGCGGGCGCCGTGCCCTACGACGTGTTCAACCTGGGCAATTCTTCGCCGGTGAAGCTGAACGAGCTGGTGGCGCTGCTCGAACGCGTCACCGGCAAGCCGGCCATCCGCCAGCCGCAGCCGCTCCAGCCGGGCGATGTGCCGCTCACCTGGGCGGACGTGTCCAAGTCCGCGCGCCTGCTCGGCTACAAGCCCTCGACGCCGCTCGCCGACGGCCTGGCTAAATTCGTCGCCTGGTACCGCGCCGCCCCGCCCTCCCGCCGCGCGTAAGATCATATTTTGTCAAACTTTGTTATTTTTGCTAGTCTGCCTTGCGGGAGATGCAGACCATGAATGTGTCGCTAACGCCGGAGTTGGAGCAATTTGTCGAGGGCAAGGTCGAGAGCGGCCTTTACAATAACGCTAGTGAAGTGATCCGCGAAGGACTGCGGCTGCTCAAGGAACACGACATGGTGCGCCGCAAATGGAGCGAACAAGTTGAGCGCGGCTGGCTCCAGGCAAAGGCTGGAAAAGTCGTGGACGGCCCCAAGACAATGGCCTCCATCCGGCGTCGCTTAACGCGTCCAAAGAAGCGCGCATGAGCCGGGGCTACCAACTTACCGCCGAGGCGCGGGAGAATGTGGAGGAAATCTGCGCCTTCATCCTTGCGGACAATGTGGATGCGGCTTTGCGCGTTCACGATGCGTTTGAACACGCCTCGACCAGCTCGCGAGCACGCCCGAGATAGGCCATAGGCGCACAGACCTCACCCATCGACCAGTGAAGTTCTGGAGCGTTTACTGTCTATGACCCGCAAAGCGCGCCGCTAAGAATCCTAGCTGTGTTGCACGGCGCGCGCGACGTCGAGCGGCTGTTGAAGACCAAGCAGTCCTGAAGTATCCCTCTTGACCTCCCCAGGTACCCATCCAACCCCTGTTTCGCGCGCTCCGGCGATGAGCCGTTATCGCTGATGCTAAACTGGGTGTTTCCGGAATCGAGCGCGATTCGACATTCTGGAGTCATTCCGAGCCCGCTGCGGCGGGCGAGTAATCTGCATTTCCGCAGCACAACGAAATGCAGATCCCTCGTCCCAACCAGGTCGGGACTCGGGATGACAGCAACAAACAACGATGAGCCGGCTGGCTGACAAAGCGAAGGAGTTGCGCGGGCTGCTCGCGGAGCGCTTGCTGGTGCTCGACGGCGCCATGGGCACCATGCTGCAAGCGCGCAACCTGACCGCGGCGGACTTCGGCGGCGCGGCGCTGGAAGGCTGCAACGAGAACCTGGTCGTCACCCGCCCGGACGTGGTCAGCGACATCCACCGCAGCTACCTGGCCGCCGGCGCCGACATCATCGAGACCAACACCTTCGGCGGCACGCCGCTGGTGCTGGGCGAGTACAAGCTCGAGTCGCAAGCGTACCAGCTGAACAAGCGCGCGGCGGAGCTGGCGCGCGCCGCTGCGGATGCGGCCGCGACGCCAGCCAAGCCGCGGTTTGTGGCCGGCTCCATCGGCCCGACCACCAAGGCCATCTCCGTCACCGGCGGCGTGACATTCCCGCAACTGATAGACACATTCTACGAGCAGGCGCGCGGCCTGGTGGACGGCGGCGCGGACGTCCTGCTGGTGGAGACCTGCCAGGACACGCGCAACATCAAGGCTGCCGCCCTGGCCATCGAGCGGCTGGGGCGCGAGCGCGGCGAGGCCATCCCGCTGATGATCAGCGCCACCATCGAGCCCATGGGCACCATGCTCGCGGGGCAGACCGTGGAGGCGCTGTGGGCCTCGCTCCAGCACGTGCCGGTGCTCTCGCTGGGCTTGAACTGCGCCACGGGGCCGGAGTTCATGACCGACCGCATCCGCACGCTGGCGACGCTCACGGAGCGTTTCGTCTCCTGCTACCCCAACGCCGGCCTGCCCAACGAGGAAGGGAAGTACGGCGAGACGCCCGAGTCGCTGGCCGCGCAGCTCGAGAAATTCGTGGACCACGGCTGGCTCAACATGGTGGGCGGCTGCTGCGGCACCACCGACGCGCACATCCGCGCCATCGCGCGGATGGCGGCGGGCAAGAAGCCGCGCCGCCCGCCGGAGCCCAACCGTCGCGCGGTTTACTCCGGCATCGAGATGGTGGAAGCCGAGGAGTCCAACCGGCCGCTGCTGGTGGGCGAGCGCACCAACGTCATCGGCTCGCGCCTCTTCAAGGATTTGGTGGCCCAGGAAAAATGGGAAGAGGCCACGGAAATCGCGCGCCGTCAGGTGCGCAACGGCGGGCAAATCGTGGACGTCTGCCTGCAAAGCACCGAGCGCGACGAGATCCGCGACATCCCGCCCTTCTACGAGAAGCTCATCGCCAAAATCAAAGCGCCCCTCATGATTGACACCACCGACCCGCGCGCGGTCGAGCTGGCCCTCACCTACTGCCAGGGCAAATCCATCATCAACTCCATCAACCTCGAAGACGGCGAGGAAAAGTTCGAGAAGATGTGCCCCATCGCGCGGCGCTACGGCGCGGCGCTCATCGTGGGCTGCATTGACGAAGACAAGGCACAGGCCCAGGCCTTCACCCGCGAGCGCAAGCTGGCCATCGCCGAGCGCTCCGCGCAACTGCTCGCGGAGAAGTACGGCGTCCCGCAGCAGGACATCATCTTCGACCCGCTGGTGTTCCCCTGCGCCACCGGCGACGAGAACTACATCGGCGGCGCGGTGGAGACCATCGAAGGCGTGCGGCTGATCAAGCAGCGGTTGCCGCTCAGCCGGACGGTGCTGGGGATTTCCAATGTGTCGTTCGGGCTGCCGGCAGGCGCGCGCGAGGTAGTCAACTCGGTTTTTCTGTATTCCTGCACCAAGGCGGGGCTGGACCTGGCCATTGTCAACGCGGAGCGCATTGAGCGCTTCGCTTCCATCCCGCCCGAGGAGCGCAAGCTGGCCGAGGACCTGCTCTACAACCATCCGCCCGCCGCATGGCCGGAGGATCACCCCCACGCGGAGACCTTCGGCAGCCTGAAGGCCGCCTCCACCGAGGCGGACTGGCGCGCGCAATCGAAAGAGGAACGCGCCGCGGTCAACCAGTTCCACATCGCGGCCATCACCGCCCACTTCCGCGCCGCAGGGAAAAAGAAAAAGGAGGCAGTGTCGCAGCTCTCGCTGGACGAGCGGCTGGCCGCCTACATCATTGAAGGCTCGCGCGACGGCCTGATCGAAGACCTCGAGCGCAAACGCGCCGAAGGTTCGGCCCCGCTGGACATCATCAACGGGCCGCTCATGGCCGGCATGGCCGAAGTCGGGCGGCTGTTCAACGACAACGAGCTGATCGTGGCGGAGGTTTTGCAGTCCGCGGAAGCCATGAAGGCCGCCGTGGGCCACCTCGAACAGTTCATGGAGAAGGCGGAGGCCACGCGGCGCGCCAGGATCATTCTGGCCACGGTGAAGGGCGATGTACACGACATCGGCAAGAACCTGGTCGAGATCATCCTAAAGAACAACGGCTATGACGTGATCAACCTGGGCATCAAGGTGCCCCCGGAAGAGCTGATCCACGCCTGGAAGGAGCACCGGCCCGACGCCATCGGCCTGAGCGGCCTGCTGGTGAAAAGCGCGCAGCAAATGGTAATCACCGCCGCCGACTTCCGCGACGCGGGTATCGAAATCCCGGTGCTGGTGGGCGGCGCGGCCCTTTCAGAAAAGTTCTCGCGGCAGAAAATCGCGCCCGCTTACGGCAAAGCCGTGTGCTACGCCAAAGACGCGATGACCGGCCTGCGCATCATGAACCGGCTGACGAATCCGGCCGAGCGCGAGAATGTGCTGCGCGAAAACACTTTTTCGGGCGATGGTCAGGCCGCGGAAGCGGCGAGGAAGCCGGCGGCCGCCGCGCCGGGCGTAGCGCGCTCCCCGATGGTGCGCGTGGACCTGGCGATTCCCCCCGTGGGTTACCTCGATCTGAAGTCGCGCGTCGTTCCAGACCTGCGCGACATCTGGAGTTACATCAACCCGGCCATGCTCTACGGCCGCCACCTGGGCTTCCGCGGCAATTTCGAGAAGGCGCTGGGCGAGCGCGACCCGCGCGCGCTCGAGCTGCACAGGCAGGTGGAGGAGTTGAAGAACGAGGCCGCCACTTTTATGAAGGTGCGCGCCGCGTGGCAGTTCTTCGAAGCGGAAGCGGAGGGCAACGCGCTGCACGTCTTCGCCCCGGGCGCGCGCGAGCCGCTGCACACGTTTGCCTTCCGACGGCAAACGCGCGAGAACGGCCTGTGCCTCGCCGACTTTGTGCTGCCGCGCGCCGCATCCGGCCAGCGCGACCACGTGGCCCTCTTCGTGGTCACCGCCGGCGAAGGCATCCGCGCGCGAAGCGAAGAGGCGAAAAACTCCGGCTACTATTTCCGTTCGCACGGCTGGCAGGCCCTGGCGCTCGAAACCGCTGAGGCCACCGCGGAATGGCTGCACCGCCGCATCCGCGAAGATTGGGGCTTCGCCGATCCCGAGTCCACCACCATGCACGACCGCTTTCAGGCGCGCTACCGCGGCAAGCGCTACAGCTTCGGCTACCCGGCGTGCCCCAATCTCGACGACCAAGCCGGCATCTGGAAGCTGCTGCGCCCCGACCAAATCGGCGTGCAGCTCACCGAGGGCATGATGATGGACCCTGAAGCCAGCGTCTCCGCGCTGGTATTCCACCACCCCGACTGCATCTACTTCTCCGTGGATTGATCGTATTCCTCCGCGCGTCGTGCTCGCAGCAAGGGATCGCGCTCGCAGAAAATGCAGATTCCTCGCACCGCTTCGCGTTGCCCGGGATAACCCCGCTCAAGTTGAGGCTGTTTGCCGGCAGACTGCTCACGCTTTCTTGAACAGGCGGCCGAGGAGGGAAGTGGCAGTGGATTCCTTCCTGGCGTCGGTGGCGTCGAGCTTGCGCAGGCGCTCGCGGGCCTTGGTGTGGGCGGGGTCAATGTCGAGGATCTTCTTGTAAAGCGGGATGGCGCGCCACGGCAGCTTCATTTCCTCGAAGAGCTCCGCGAACTGGTAGAGCGCGGAAGTGTTCCACGGGTCCAACTCGACGGCTTTTTCGTATTGGGAGACGGCCTCTTGGCGGTAGGTGGGCACGGCGGCCAGGCTGCGGGCCAGCATGGCGCGGTACTTCGACTCATTCGGCGCAATGTCCACGCACTTGCGCAGCCAGGTGATCGAGCCCGCGTAGTTCTTCCCACGCAGGCACTCTTTGGCTTTCTCGAGGCATTCCCCGGCGGTTTCCTGCTTCTCCGTCTGGCTGCGGCCGATGGCGAAGGCGCCTCCTTCGGCGAGTTGCTTATCGTATTTGGCGCGGGCCTTTTCGTCGCCCAGCGTCTTGTACGCGGTGGTGAACGCTTCCATCAGCCGTTGCAGCGAGCCGATCCAGTCGCTGTGGCCCATGTGCCGGTCGGGATGGAATTTGCGCGCCAGGGTGTAGTAGCTCTTCTTGATTTGACCCGCGTCGGAATTGGCGGTGACTTCGAGCAACTGGTAGTGCGTGCCCAAATCGGCCAGCGCCAGCAGCCGCTTCATTTCCTTCTCGAACTCGGCGGCATCAGGCGCGGCGGCCACGGGCGCAACCGGTGGGGCAGGCGAAGGCGCCGCGGGCGGCGGCGCGGGCCGGCTGGGCGGCGCGGCGGCGGGCGCGGCCACGGGCGGCCCGGCCGGCTTCGGCGGTGGCGCAACCGCAGGGGGCGCGGGAGGCGGTGGCGGCGGCGCTTCCTCCACGGGGATCGCTTCGATGGGCGCGAAGTCCGGACGCGCTGTCCCCGGCGCCACGGCCATCACCATGCCCAGCGCCATCAGCGCGTACAATCCCCGGACGCACTCCTCTCGCGGGGCGGTACACTCCTTCAGGGCGTCCAGCGCGCGTTGCGGCCTGGTCAGGCGCAGCAGGATCAGCCGCTCCGTCTCATTCAACTCCACGTCTTGCAGGCGCAGCAGCGGGTCCGGGGAAAGGTCAATGTGCAGGTTTTCGTCGTTGGCCAGGTCCTCCAGCGGCAGGTCCGGGGCCTCGCGCAGCCCGCACAGGATGAACTGGCCCATGGGCATGGCGATGCCCACTTCCGGCACGATGTCTTCGCCAAACGTGTCGAAGAAATAGTAGCGACCCGCGGGATAGTCGAAAATGGAAGTCGCAATCAGCGTCACCTGCCGCCGGACCCATTCGTTCAGCTCGGGCGGCGTGACCACGCCGAGGTTCACCAGGCAATCGCCGAAGCGCTCGCCGCGCTCCATGCGCAGGGTGGCCGCCTCGAACTGCGCCTGGGTGAGCACGCCATCCATCAACATCATCTCGCCCAGGCCGTCGCCGGGCAGGTTGCTGGCGGCGAAGATCAGGTTGCCGAAGTCGAAGTACAGCTTCTTCTCGACGCGCCCCGGCTTCAGGCTCAGCACTCCGGTGAGCCGCGCCGAGTAAATCCGGTTGAGCAGGCTGAACAGCGTGTGCCGCCCGGTGATTTCCCCGGAGTAGAGGTACTGGCTGTCCGGGGTGAACCAGCGGCCCTTCAGTTGCGCGGTTTCCAGCGGCTTGGCCTCGCCGATGTGCGCCACCAGCGCGCGGAACTCTTCGATGCGGATGGGCTTGCGCAGGCCCATGCAGCCGGTTTGCAGCAGGAAGGCGGTGGCCGCCGAGCTGTCGGTGTAGCCCGAGACGAACAGGAACTTGTGCTCGAGTTTCGGGTCGGCCATTACCGACTTCTCATACAACTCCACCCCGCCCATCTCCGGCATGTGCAGGTCCGAGACCACCAGGTCGAAGGCCCCCGGCTTGACCAGCGGCAGCGCCTCGCGCCCGGAGGTAAACGACTGCACCTCCCAACGGTCCGCGGCGAGGATCTTCCGCATCAACGCGACGGTTGCTTCGTCGTCGTCCACCACCAGCGCGCGCTTCGCTTCACTCATCTGGAAGGAGCCCTTGGCCCTCAGCACAAGGAGTCACTGCCCGGGGATTCGATCACGGACACACTCGCGGCCAGGCCGCTCATCCGCCGCCCACCGGGTGCTCCGCTCCGGTAGGCGCCACCATGCGCACCACTTGCAGCAGCTTCTCCGGCTTGAACGGCTTCACCATGTACAGCACGGCGCCAGCCACGTGGCCGGCCTTGAAGTCCTGCGGCGCGCCCTGCGCCGTCAGGAAGATTACCGGCACGTGCTCCAGCCGCTTTTCGCCCTTTACCTTCTTGCACAGGTCGTAGCCGCTCATGCCCGGCATTTGCACGTCCAGGATCAACGCCGCGGGGACCGTGGTGCGCAGCACTTCCAGCGCCTTCTCGGCGTTGGCCGCGGTCTTTACGGTGTAACCGTTGCGCGAGAGCAGCAGCTCGATGATGCGCACGATCCCAGGGTCGTCGTCCACGGTCACGACGACCGGCCCTTGTTTCACCAGCGCGGTAGGAGTGCTCATGATCGTCCTGCAGGATTATGCAGGCTACCTTCCGAATCCGCAAAATGCAACCAGAACCACGAAATCTGCGGCGGACCGGCCACATGTTGGGCGGCCAGGCGACCCTGGGCCTGCCTGCGAAAAAAGCTTGACAAGCCTACTGTACTAGTGTATTAGTACAGTACGAGGACGGCCGCCCCATGATTCTGCACGTCAATCCCGCTTCGGGGGTCCCCCTGTACCTCCAGATTCAATCGCAGGTCAAGCAAGCCGTCTCCGCGGGCGCGCTGAAACCGGGCGACGCCCTGCCCTCGGTGCGCAAGCTGGCCGCCGACCTGCGCATCAACCCCAATACGGTGGCTCGCGCCTACCTCGACCTGGACCGCGACGGCGTGCTGCGCTCCGTCCCCGGCGGCGGCACCTTCGTGGCCGATGGACAGCCCGGCCTGCTCAAGGCCGAGCGCCTGCGCCGCCTGCGCCCGCACGCCCGCCAGGTGGCCGTCGAAGGCACGCAGCTCCGGCTCACCGCCGATGAAATCCTCAAGCTGGTGCAGGAAGAACTCGATTCCCTGGGAGAACCGCGATGAACGCAGCAGAAGGAGCTTCCTTCAACGATCAGGCCATCTGGACCGAGGGCCTGAAGAAGTCCTACAAAGGCCTCCACGCCGTCAACGGCCTCGATCTGCGCGTCCCGCGCGGCGCGGTCTACGGTTTCCTGGGGCGCAACGGCGCGGGCAAGACCACTACCATCCGTACGCTCCTGGGTCTGGCCCGCGCCACGGCGGGCGCGGCGCGCGTGCTGGGGATGGACATCGACCGCCACCGCCTGGCCATCCTCGAGCGCACCGCCTTCGTCGGCGAGCACAAGATCCTCTACGACAATTTCACGGCGCTCGATATGGTGCGCTTCACCAGCGCCTTCTACCCGCAGTGGTCGCACGAAATGGTGGAGCGCTGCGCCCGTCAGCTCGAAGTCCCCATGCGCCAGCGCTTCGCCAAGCTGAGCAAGGGCAACCGCGCCAAGGTGTGGCTGCTGCTGGCGCTGGCGCAGAACGCCGAGCTGCTCATCCTCGACGAGCCCACCACCGGCCTCGACCCGGTGGCCAACGACGCCTTCCTCAAGCTGCTGGTGGAAGACCACGCCGCCCACAGCCGCACCGTCTTCTTCTCCTCGCACAACCTCGCGGAGATCGAGCACGTGGCCGACTGGGTGGGCATCCTTGACCGTGGGCGCATGTTGCTCGAAGCGCGCCTCGAAGACATCCGCGAGCACTTCCGCCTGGTCATCGCCGCGGGCCGCGGCCTGCCGGCCGCCGTATCCGAGCACATCGCCGCGGTCGCGCAATCCGGCGAATTCACCCGGTACGTAGTCACGCGCGACGCCGAGGCCTTCGCCTCGCGTCTGCGCCAGCAGGGCGCCGCCGTCACGGAAGTCAGCCCGCTCAGCCTGCGCGAAGTCTTCCTGGAATTGCTGCGCAAGGAACAGGAGGAGAGCCATGTACCTGTGGAAATGCTGGCGTGACACGCGCACCGCGTTCTTGGCCATGGCGGGCGGGATCCTGTTCTCGGGCGCGCTCGGCGTTTTCCTGATTTTCGACTTCGGTGGATGGAGAACATCCCAGGGTGCTCCAGAGATGTGGCTGGCCACCGGCCACCTGCTGGTATCGTTGCCCATCTTCGTGGTCCCGCTGGCCGGGTTCTTCCTCGGCGCGTGCGGCGTGGGCGAGGAG
>Ga0187893_10003015_pt1 | contig 35336 bp, 34 predicted proteins | sample MA1701074metaG_FD_139574 | JGI IMG/M metagenome (GOLD analysis project Ga0187893, IMG submission 139574) | White microbial mat communities from a basaltic lava cave in the Kipuka Kanohina Cave System on the Island of Hawaii, USA - MA170107-4 metaG ...
CGGCGGCTTCGATATCGACGGGACCGTCGTGCCGCAGCGCATGGCCGCGGATCTCGAGGCGACGCGCGCCGCGTATCGCACCGGCCGCATGGCGAACGGCGGCGGGGGCCTCAGGGCGACGCCGATCATCGACTACCGCACGTACTACGACGACCTGCCGGGCGGCGACGTCCATGTGCGGTTCCACTCGTTCTCGACGCGGGCGCGGCTCGAGCGGGCGAACGGCTACTCCGACAACATGGTCATGCTGCTCGAGGACCGACGGCACGGCGATTTCGACACGACCAGCCCTGTGCTGCGCGACGCGCTCGCGCAGATGGATCAGTGGCTGACGAACGTGTCGCGCGACAGCGCCGCCGACCCGCCGATCGTCAAGCTCCGCCGCGCGAAGCCGGGGGATCTCGTCGACGCGTGCTGGACGAACGAGGCGGCACCGCAGAAGGTGGCCGAGCGGCTGGATTACCGAGGCGGCCGTTGCCACGACCTCTATCCCGCCTACTCGTTTCCTCGCGGTGTCGCCGGCGCGCCGATCGCCAACGACATCGTCAAATGCCAGTTGAAAACTGTGAGCGCGGCCGACTATACGGTCACGTTCACGGCAGACGAGATGGCGCGGCTGCGGCGGCTCTTTCCATCCGGCGCGTGCGACTGGTCGAGGCCCGGCGTCGAGCAGCAGCCGCTCGCCGGCACGTGGTTGGTGTTCCGATCGGGCGCGAGCGGGACGAACTAGTGGACCGCATCGACTGATGTACCGCCACGTACGACAGCGTGTCGACCGCGATTTCGCTGGCCGCGACAACGGAGCGGCCAGTCCCATTGTGCGAAGCACGTACCACGAGTTATCTGACGGGCGCTGACGCGTACGCGGTCGCGTCGGTGATGCCGGCCTCGCGGAACGCGTCGCGCCGCTCCCGGCACTTGCTGCACCGGCCACAATGCAGCCCGTTCTGGGGGTTCATGCACGACAACGTCAGCGCAAGCGGGACGCCCAGCTCCACGCCGAGTCGGACCACATCGCTCTTGTCCATCGATGCGAACGGCGCATCGACCGCGATCGGGTGCGCGAGGCCGAGCGACAGGGCGTGCGCCATCGCCTCGAAGAACTCGGCCGTCGCGTCGGGAAAGGGATTCCCGGCCAGCGGTCCGAGCGCGACGCGGCCGATGCCCTGGCGCGCGCAATAGATCGCGGCCTTGCTGAGGAGCGCCACGTTGCGTCCCGCCAGATAGACGTCCTCGTCGGGCGTGTCGAATGCGGGCGGCTCGCCCCGCAGCGCCCAGTGCGCGGCCGGGTAGAGGTCTGCGACCGTGAACGTGAGGCGCGCGACCGGCGCCAGAGCGCCCGCGAACGGCGCTTCAGCCAGCAGTCGGTCGAGCGCCGTCAACTCGGCCGACTCCCACGCAAGTCCCGCGCTGACATAGATCGGTTGCACGCGGCCGCGCCGCGCCTCCGATGCAGCCAGCACGGCGCTGTCGAGACCGGCCGACAGTAAGACGGCGGTGGTGTTCATTCTCCAGCCAACGCCTGAAGCCTGAAGCCCGTTAAGATTACGTCATGTACTCGGTGACCAAGCGGATCGAGTTCTGTTACGGCCACCGCCTGCTCGACTACGAGGGCATGTGCAAACACCCCCACGGCCACAACGCCGTGGCAGAAATCGAGATTCAGGCCGACGCGCTCGACGCCCGCAACATGGTGGCCGACTTCGGCGACATCAAGCGGATCGTCAAGGGATGGGTCGATCGTGAGATCGATCACCGGATGATCCTCCGCCACGACGATCCTCTCGTGCAGTCGCTCCGCGCGCTGGGCGAGCCCGTCTACCTGCTCGACAGCAATCCGACCGTCGAGCGGATCGCCCAGCTCCTGTTCGACGTGTCGCGTGAACAGGGGCTCCCCGTCGTCCGCGTCACCGTGTGGGAAACGCCGACATCGTGGGCGACCTACGCGGGCTGATCGTCTTCGATCTCGACGGCACGCTGATCGACTCACGCCGCGATCTCGCCGACGCGGCCAATGCCTTGATCGCCGAGCGTGGCGGGACGCCGCTCGCCGAAGAGGCGATCGGCCGGATGGTCGGCGACGGTGCCGCGATGCTCGTGCGCCGCGCATTGACCGCGGCCGGCGTACCACAAGACGACGCGAACCTTCCGCGGTTCCTGCAGCTGTACGACGAACGCCTGCTGCGCACGACGCGTCCCTATCCCGGGATCCTCGACGCGCTTGCCGCCATACGGTCGTTTGGCGGGCTCGCGGTACTCACGAACAAGCCGCTGCGGCATTCCGAGGCGCTGCTCCGCGCGCTGGACCTCGCGCCGTTTTTCGCGAGCGTCATCGGTGGCGACGGCCCCTTTCCGCGAAAACCGGACCCCCGGGGCTTGCAGCATCTGATGGCGCAGCATGCCGTGCCACCGCGGCGGACGATTCTGGTCGGCGATTCGCCCGTCGATGCCGCGACCGCCCGAGGCGCGACGACGTTGTTCTGCCTCGCCCGCTACGGATTTGGCGCCGACGCGGCGGCCATCGAGGCGGCAGCGGCGGTCGAGCTGCCGGCCCAATTGCCCCACGTCATTGGGCAGCTCTTGACGCGTCCAGTCTAAATCTGTATTTTGACTCTTCAAAATATGAGATTGTTCGCCTGGAAATCATGGTTTCTTGGGCTGGCGGTAGCGTCGGTGGCTCTGCCGGCCGCAGCCCAGGAGACGGATCAGGGCTTCCCCACGACCGGTCCCGTGTCCGGCTACATGGACTTCCACTTCAACAAGGCCGATGGCGAGGACCCGGTGCTCGACTTCCACCGCTTCGTCCTGCTGCTCAATCACAGCTTCTCCGCGCGCTTGCGCTTCGTCGGCGAACTGGAGCTCGAGCACGCCTTCGTTGAGGGGCTTGAAGAGAGCGGCGAGGTGGAGCTCGAGCAGGCGTACGTCGACTTTCTGCTGTCACGGCCGTTGAACGTGCGCGCGGGGATGTTGTTGATGCCGGTCGGCATCATCAACGAGCGTCACGAGCCGCCCGTTTACAACGGCGTGGAGCGGCCGTTTGTCGATACGGTCATCGTTCCAAGCACCTGGTTCGACGTCGGGGCCGGCGTACATGGCGAACTCGGTGCCGGCTGGCGCTATCGCGCCTACGCGGTGGCGCCGCTCAACGCGCTCGAATTTACAGCCGACGAGGGCATCCGCGGCGGCCGGCAGAAGGGGTCGGAGGCCAACGTCCGCAACATCGCGTACACGGCGCGCGCCGAGTATCGCGCCATCCGCTCGCTGACGGTCGGCGCGAGCATCTGGACGGGCGACAGCAGCTTCGCGACGCCGCGTCTGGATACAGGAGTGACGGTCGGCGAGTTCGACGCGCGCTTCCGACGGGAGCGGCTCGAATTGCGGTGGCAATTCGCGCAGGTCGGCATTGCCGACGCGGCGCGGCTCAACGACGTGCTGGAGCGATCGACGGGTGTATCGCCGAACATCGCCCGAACCATGCGCGGCTTTTACGGCGAGGCGGCGTATCGCGTCTGGAACGCCGGCGCGCCGCGCGATCTGGTCGCGTTCCTGCGCTACGAAAACTTCGACACGCAGTTCCGGATGCCCGACGGCTTCGTGCCGTTGAAGGAATTCGACCGCGATGCCTGGGTGACCGGCATCACCCTCTATCCCGACCCGGACGTCGCCGTGAAGGCTGACTACGTGTACCTGCGTAACCAGAGCGGACTGTTTCCGAACCGCCACCTGTTCAACCTCGGTCTCGGCTGGTGGTTCTGAGGATGACGATGACCGCACGCGCCACGTTCGCGGCGATTCTGCTCGTCCTGCTTGTCTCGGCGCCGGGGGCTGCGCCGACCCAGGGACCGGCGCCACGCGTCATCGAGGTCACCGCCGAGCGCTTCGAATTCTGGCCGTCAGAGATTCGCGTCGACCAAGGAGAAGAAGTGGAGCTGCGGATCCGCAGCGACGACACGATGCACGGCTTCCGCATCGTCGGCGCGGGAACAAACCTGTTGATTCCCAAGCGCGGGAAGGGATATGCCGTGACGCGGTTTACCGGCAGCACGGCGGGCCGTTACACGTTCGAATGCAGCCGGATGTGCGGTGCCGGCCACAACTTCATGCGCGGCGTGCTCGTGGTCCGCCCGGGAGGGGGGACGCAATGAGGCATCCGCTCTGGACGGCGCTCGGTCTCTGGGTGCTGCTCGTCGGTCTGCGGATCGACGGACACGGCCAGGAGGCGTCGGCGCTGCCCGGCGGGCCGTTGCGCGGAATCACGCCGGTCGAATTCAGCGAGTTCCGTCTGGGGCTCGATGACTTCACCGAAGTGGAAACCGCCGAAGAGGGGCTCGGCCCGGCCTTTAACGGCACGAGCTGCGCGGTGTGCCACAGCGTGCCGTCAATTGGCGGAGGCAGTGTGATCCTCGAAGTGCGCGCTGGCTATCGCGATGCGAGCGGCCGCACGCGCGGTCTCAACGCGGCGGGCGACACGTTGATTCACATGCTCTCGATCCCGTTGCATACCTGCCAGCCACAGATCCCCGACGACGTGAGCGTCATCGCCAGGCGGGCGCCGATCCCGCTCTTCGGCGCGGGCCTCGTCGAGGCGATCCCGGATGAGGCGCTTCTGGCACTCGAGGATCCAGACGATCGCAATCGCGACGGCGTGAGCGGCCGCGCGGGGATCGTCGTCGACGTGGCGACCGGGAGGCGCCGTGTCGGGCGGTTCGGCTGGAAGTCGCAGCACGCGACGCTGCTGGCGTTTGGCGCCGATGCCTACCGCAACGAGATGGGCATCACCAACGATCTGTTCCCGAACGAGCTTGCCTTCGGCATCTCAGGCACGCAGATGCGCCATTGCGACCCGATTCCGGATCCGGAAGATCGGCGGGACCCGGCGACGCGGCGCCGGGGCATCGACAACTTCGAATCGTTCATGAAATTTCTGGCGCCCGTTCCTCGCTCAGGCATCGACGCAGAGACGCTGGCCGGGGAACGGACCTTCGCGGCGCTCGGCTGCGCGGCGTGCCATGTGCCATCGCTCACGACGGGGGCGAGCGCAAATCCGCTGTTCGATCGACGTCCGGTGCCGCTCTTTTCGGACCTGCTCCTCCACGACATCGGCACCGGCGACGGCATCGAGCAAGCGGCGGCCGCGGCATCGGAGATTCGTACGCCGGCCCTCTGGGGGCTCCGCTTCCGCCGACCGTTGCTCCACGACGGCAGCGCTGCCACGATCGCCGACGCGATCGTGCGGCATCGAGGAGAAGCCGAGACGGCCCGCCGCGGCTTCGAACGGCTGTCGCCCGAGGACCGCGGTTCGCTGCTGGCGTTCCTGAGATCGCTGTAGCACAGCCGCTCAGGCGTTCCGATCGCGCACGCTAAAGCGTGCGCGCTACTGGACCAGGAGTTTTGAGGCGGCAGGTTTCCTAAACTGAACCACATCCAGCGTGAATCCATAGCAGACGAGACGGGGCACGTCCCTTTGACAGCGCCAACAGACCGGAGCAGAATGACTATGCCAATGCGCAAGTCCCTGAAATGCGTGCTGCGACCGGTGGCGACCGTCCTGGTGCTCGGGCTCGTGATGGTCTCTGCTGCCGAATGCGTCGTAAACGCATCCAAGCACTCCAAGCGAATGGCGTGCTGTGTGTCGATGCACGGCGAATGCGACATGGCGGTCTCCATGCCATGCTGCCCCCCTAAGACGCAGGCGAGTCAGGGAATCCTCGTATCGAAGCCTTCGACCGGCTTCGTCCCCGTGGTGGCGCTGCTGGCTGTGCTGACCGCACCGATCATTCACGCGCCGATCGCATCACCGAGGCGCTTCGCCGTCGATTACGCGGCTTCAGGTCCACCCGGCACCCCGACGTACCTGTTCGTTTCCTCCTTCCGCATCTAAGCCCTTTGCCGTCTGTTTGCGTTCAGCGCGGCGCACTCGTGTGCGCACGCGGGTGGTCGCCATTCGTTAACCACTGCTCTCAGATGGGCAAAGGGATATGTCTCGACAACCTTTTCTCGGAACGGTCCTCCTATTCGTGTTCGCAGTGCCTACCGCGTTCGCACAGGCTGACGCGCCCGCGTCGCCGCGGCCAACATTGACGCTCCGCGCCGCGACGGAGGAGGCACTGACCCGCAATCCGGAGCTGCGTGTGCTGCAGCGGGAATATGAGGTCGCACGCGGCGCTCCGGAGACGCAGCGGCATCTCATGCCGCCGATGGCCGAAATGCAGATCTGGGGTTGGCCCGTGACGACCCTTAACCCGGCGCGCACCGACATGTACATGTTCATGGGCGAGCAAGAGCTGCCCGGTCGCGGCAAGCGTGCCGCGCGTGTGCGGGTCGCGGAGCGCGAGGCGGACATCTCCCGTCAAGAGATCGCTGTTCGCGCGAACCAAATCATGCGCGACGTGAGAGATGCCTACATCGAGCTGGCGTTCACGCGGGAGACATTCGCTGTCTACGCGCGGCAGGGCGCGGTGCTGGAGGAGCTCGCCGAGACCGCGACATCACGATACGCGGCCGGCGAGGGTCCACAGCATCACACGGTCGCAACAATCGTCGAGCTTGCGGCGGTCGAGCGCGAGCGCATCGCGGCCGAGGGACGGGCGCAGGCGGCTGAGGCACGTCTCAACGCGCTTCTGGGCCGCACGGTGTCAGAGCGGGTGGAAGCGCTCGACATCGTCGTATCGACAGTGACTGCGGCAGAGGCCGAGGCCCTTGCGCTCTCCCGCCATCCGGAGGTCGCGATGGTGGCGGCTGGCGTCGCGAAGGAAGAGGCCGAACTGGCCCGGCTGCGCGGCGAGCGGCGGCCTGATTACGTGGTCGGGGGTGGCTACATGTTGCAGCCGGGAGGAGCCGGTGCGTGGACCGCTCGCGTGGGCCTCACATGGCCGAATGCCCCTTGGTCGCGCGGTCGCCTCAACGCCGAGATCGACGTGCAGTCCACGCGCGTCGAGGCCGCAAAGGCGCGCGGAGACGTTATCGCCACCCAACTGCGCCAATCGGTTCGGGAAGCGGCAATCAGGATCGAGGCCGCCGAACGCCAACTGCGCCTCATCGAATTCAGTGTGTTGCCGCAGATCGAGCACGCGTTCGAGCTGGCCCGGCTCGCGTATGCGGCTGGAGAAGGCACATTCAGCGAGGTCCTGGATGCGCGGCGCATGCTGCTGTCCACGGAGCTCGAGTCCGTGGAGGCTCGCGCAAATCTGGCGCATGCCAGGGCCGACCTCGACACCGTCGCGGGTGCGCTATGACAAAGCGAACCGCTCTCGTTGTTCTGGCACTTGCCAGCGTCTTGGCGATCGGTCTCTTGGCGTTCACCGGCGCGGGTGCCCGGTTACGCAACGGCTTCGGCGATGAGGAAGCCGGGCCTCGGCCTGCCGATCACTCGTCGATGCCGCCTCCACCCGCTGCCCCGGCCGGCGACGTGCCGGCGCGCGGCGAGGTCACGATCGACTCACGCCGTCTGCAGCAGATTGGCGTTCGCATTGCGCCAGTGCGGCGCACCACGATCGGCCACGAGGTCCGCGCGGCGGGCGTGGTCCGGTTCGACGAAACGCGGCAGGCCGAGATCACGACGAAGGTCGACGGGTGGATTCGCGACCTCCGCGCGGACTTCACGGGTCGGGTAATTACGCGCGGCGAGCCGTTGTTCACGCTCTATAGCCCTGCGCTCCTGGCGGCACAAAACGAGTACCTGCTCACGATTCGGGGCCACGCTCAAGCGTCCAACTCGGAGCTGCCGAGCGTCCGCGGCTACGCGGAGCGGCTGCACCAGGCGGCACGCGAGCGACTGCAGCGATGGGACCTCTCCGAGGCCGACATCCAGGAGATCGAGCAGCGCGGCCGGGCGACAGACACCGTGCCGTTTCGCTCGCCGGTCGCAGGCACGATCGTCGAGAAGATGGCGGTCGAGGGGATGCACGTCATGGCGGGACAGACGCTGTTCCGCGTGGCCGACCTGTCGGCGGTGTGGGTCGAGGCTGACGTGCCCGAACAAGACATGCCGGTCGTCCGCGTCGGTCGGCAGGCAACGGTGACGCTCGAGTCGTTTCCCGATGAACCGCTCGCCGGCAAGACCACGTACGTCTATCCCACGGTCGACGAGCGGACGCGGACCGCGAAGGTCCGTTTTCAGTTCGCGAATCGGGGTGGACGATTGAAGCCGGGGATGTTCGCGACCGTCCAGCTCACCGGACCCGCGACCACCGGCCTGGCGGTTCCCACGGACGCCGTGCTCGACGCTGGCAAGGATCAACTGGTCTTCGTGGCGCTCGGCGAGGGTCGATTCGAGCCACGGCCCGTGAAGCTCGGGCGCCGGACGCGCGAGGAGATCGAGATCACTGACGGCCTCAAAGAAGGCGAAGAGGTGGCGACGGGCGCCGCGTTCTTCCTCGACTCAGAAAGCCAGCTGCGTGCGGCGGTCCAGAGCTATCAGGCACCGCCCGACCAGGCGTCGGATATCGCCGGATCCGCGCAACGTCTGGACATCAGTCTGAGACCACAACCCGATCCGCCCCGTACGGGCGAGAACATGCTCGAAGTCACGGTGCGCGATGCGAACGGACAACCGGTCGCGGACGCGGACGTCACCGTGACGTTCTTCATGCCGGCCATGCCGACGATGAACATGCCAGCGATGCGAAATCAGGCGAAGTTGCCGGCAGCAGGGGCCGGGGTGTATCGCGGTTCAGGCCAAGTGATGATGGCCGGCCGCTGGGACGTGACCGTGGAGGTGAGCCGGGGCGGGCAGCGTCTCGGCAGCCGGCAGTTCGCCGTTGTGGCGAGGTGAACGTCAGACCGTCCGCCTTGTGACGGATCGAAGGAGATAGACGATGACACGAATCAGCACGGCGCTTGGAATCCTCTTTGTGACCGGCGGTCTCGCAGTTGGATGCGGTGGCGGCGGGCCGGAGCAGGGCACGTCCTCGACGAAGGGTTCGGCACAAGCAGCAGGTAGTTCCTCGGCCGCTGCCGACGTAGAGATCACCTTCCAGAGCCAGCCCGATCCTCCGCGCACGGGCGACAACACGTTTGAAGCGATGGTGATGTCTGGAGGGCAGCCCGTCATTGACGCAGAGGTCTCGGCCGAGTTCTTCATGCCCGCGATGCCGGCGATGAACATGCCGGAAATGAAAAACAGCGTCGCGCTGACGCACGAAGGCGGCGGCCGGTATCGCGGAGCCGGCAACGTGATGATGGCAGGGAGCTGGGACGTGACGGTGCGCGTGAGACGAGACGGGCAGGACATCGGTAGCCGGAAACTCGAAGTCACTGCCAAGTGACGCGAGCCGAGTCTGCGAAACGGTGGTGTGACAGCGAGAGACGCCGATGATCGAACGGCTTGTTGAGTGGTGCGCGCGGAACCGCTTTTTGGTGTTCACGGGCACGGTCATGCTCACGGTGTGGGGCATCTGGACGATGCGCGCCATTCCGGTGGACGCCGTGCCCGACATCTCCGATGTGCAGGTGATCGTGTCGACCGAGTGGGCGGGGCGGAGTCCCGACCTGATTGAGGACCAGATCACGTATCCGATCGTCTCGGCGCTCATCTCCACCCCGCGCGTGCGCAGTGTCCGTGGCTTTACGGACTTTGGCATCTCGTATGTCTACGTGATCTTCGACGACACCGTTGACATCTACTGGGCGCGCAGCCGCGTCGTCGAATACCTGCAGGGTATCCGCGGCCAGTTGCCGGAGGACGTGAATCCGATCATCGGTCCTGATGCGACAGGGGTCGGATGGGTCTTCGAGTACGCCCTGGTCGACGACACCGGTCGCCACAATCTGGCGGACCTACGGAGTTTTCAAGATTGGTACTTGCGGTACTGGCTGGCGTCGGTGCCCGGTGTCGCGGAAGTCGCGAGTATCGGGGGGTTCGTGCAGCAGTACCAGGTCAGCCTCGATCCCGTGCGTCTGGCGGCCTACGACCTCGGAATTCGCGACATCGTCGATGCTATCCGCGCCAGCAACAACGAGGTCGAGGGGCGGCTGCTCGAGTTCGCCGGCCGTGAGTACATGGTGCGCGGGCGCGGGTACTTGAAGTCGGTTGCGGACATCGAAGAGATTTCCCTCGGCGCCGCTGCCAGCGGCACGCCCATCCGCGTCGCCGACGTGGCACGCGTGGGCCTTGGCCCCGACATCCGGCGCGGCGTGGCGGAGCTCGACGGCCGCGGTGAGGTGGTCGGCGGGATCGTAGTCATGCGCTTCGGTGAAAACGCGCTCGACGTGATCGATCGTGTAAAGGCCAAGCTGCGCGAGGTCCAGGCCGCGATGCCGGAGGGCGTGCGGATCGTTCCGACCTACGACCGCTCCGGTCTCATCAACGACTCGCTCGATACACTGCGCCGCACGCTGATCGAGGAAGCGATCGTGGTATCGATCGTCATCATCATTTTCCTCTTTCACTTGCGATCGGCGCTTGTGCCGATTCTGGCGCTGCCGATTGCCGTTGCGGCGTCATTCATCCCGATGTACTACCTGGGCGTCAGCGCCAACATCATGTCGCTGGGCGGGATCGCGCTCGCGATCGGTGTCCTCGTGGACGCCTCGATCGTCATGGTCGAGAACGCCTACCGCCACCTGTCCGAGCCACGGGAGGACGGCTCAATGGTGCCCTATGAGGAGCAGCCGCGCGTGGCAGTGGCGGCGGCCAGGCAGGTAGGACGCGCCATCTTCTTCTCACTGGCGATCATCATTGTCTCGTTCGCACCCGTGTTCCTGCTCGAGGCCCAGGAGGGCCGGATGTTCCGGCCGTTGGCCTTCACCAAGACCTTCGCCATGGTCGCCGCAGCGGTGCTCTCGATCACGCTCGTGCCCGTGCTCATGGCGATCTTCATCCGCGGCCGAACGCTTCGACCTGAGTCGGTCAACCCGGTCTCTCGGTTCTTCACGTTCCTCTATGCGCCGATTCTGAAGCTCGCACTCCGGTGGCGCTGGGCGGCGCTGCTGGTGAACTTCGCCGTCGTTCCGTTGACGGTGCCACTGCTGTTCGTCATCGGGAGCGAGTTCATGCCCCCGCTCTATGAGGGCGCGCTGTTGTACATGCCGACGTCGGCGCCCGGACTCTCGATTACGGAAGCGACGCGGCTCCTCCAGCAGCAGGATCGAGCCCTACGCCAGTTCCCGGAGGTCGAACGCGTGTTTGGCACCGTCGGCCGTGGCACCAGCCCGACGGACAACTCGCCGATGGGCATGGTCAACACCACCGTCACGCTCAAACCGCGGGACCAGTGGCGGGCCGGACTCACTCTGGAAGAACTCCAGAGTGAGATGGACGCGGCGCTGCAGTTTCCGGGATTCCCGAACGTCTGGACGCAGCCGATTCGCAACCGGCTGGACATGCTGCTGACGGGCATCAAGACGCCCGTTGGCATCAAGGTATTCGGGCCGGACTTGGCGGTGATCCAGCGGATTGGGCAGGACATCGAGCGCGTCCTGCAGGGCTTAGAGGGCACGCGCAGTGTCTACGCCGAGCGCGTCACGCAAGGCTACTTCACGGATATCCAGATCAACCGCGCCGCAATCGCGCGCTATGGGCTGGCGATCGCGGACGTGCAGGACGTCATTCAATCAGCCCTGGGCGGCGAGAACGTCACACGCACGATTGAGGGGCGCGAGCGATACCCCGTCAACGTCCGCTATGCCCGCGAGTTCCGCGAGTCCATTCCCGATCTCGAACGGGTGTTCGTCAAGGCACCATCAGGTGCACAGATTCCGTTAGGTCAGCTCGCCGACATCTCGTTGACGACTGGACCGGCGATGATCCGCGACGAGAACGCCCAGCTCGCCGGCTACGTGTACATCGATACGACCACGCGCGACATCGGTGGATACGTGGACCGTGCCAGGGCAGCGATCGGTCACAACGTGCAGCTCCCGGCGGGCTACACGCTGCAGTGGACGGGACAGTACGAGTTCCAAGTGCGCGCCCGCGAGCGCCTGCAGGTCCTGATCCCCATCGTGCTGTTCATCATCTTCATGCTGCTCTACATGACGTTCCACTCCGTAGCAGAGGCCACCATCGTGATGCTCTCGGTGGTCTATGCGATGACCGGCGGCGTCATCCTACAGTGGTTGCTCGGCTACAACTTTTCCGTGGCGGTGTGGGTCGGCTACATCGCGCTGTACGGCGTGGCCGTGCAGACCGGCGTCGTGATGGTCGTCTACCTCCATGAGGCGCTCGACCAGCGTCTGCGGCGCGGTGGCGAGGTCACGCCGCAGGATATCTGGGACGCGACGGTCGACGGATCGATTCTTCGACTGCGCCCCAAGTTGATGACCGTCATCGTCGTCATGGCCTCACTGGTGCCGATCATGTGGAGCACCGGCGTGGGCAGCGACGTGATGAAACCCATCGCCGCACCAATCATCGGCGGCATGATCACGTCAACGATTCACGTGCTGATCATCACGCCCGTCATCTTCTCCCTCATGAAGCTGCGGGCGTTGCGCAAGGGCACGCTCGCCGCATCGAGGATGGAATTGTGACGGCGCGCTCTGCGTCGCTCATTCTCTCGGTTGCGGCGATTCTGGCCGCCTGCGGGCCGCGCGTGATTGCGTCGCCGCAGACGCCACCGCCAGCCGTCCAATGGATCTCGTCAGACTTCCGCGCGTGTGGGACGGCGCTCTTCAATTTCTAGGCGGTGTTCGTTGGCACCCGCGTCGTCCCGCCGCGGACCGTGGCGTGGACCTGCGGTACTACTGGTAAAGCGGAGGTTGGGTTCCTGATCGCGCACGCTAAAGCGTGCGCGCTACTGGACCAGGAGCTTTGACGCCGCGCCGGTGCCGATGGTAATCCGCTGATCGTCCTTCCCCCGGACGCGCACGCTATCCGACGCGGCGTCTCGATCCTCCACCTCGATCGACTCACCCGGCTTGAGGTGGTGGCTTTCGATGAAACGAAGGAAGCTCTTGTCCTGATCGATGACGCGCGTAATCGTGACGCGCGTGTTCAGCGGGCAGGTGAGCAGGGTTTGCGCCTGCTGCGTCTTGACGACGCCTTTGGCATCGGGAATCGGGTCGCCGTGCGGATCGACCTCGGGCCGCCCCAGCATTTCGTCCATCTGGTCGATCAGCCGATCCGACACCACGTGCTCGAGCTGCTCCGCCTCGTCGTGCACCTCGTCCCAGCCGTAGCCCATGACGCGGACGAGGAAGAGCTCGATGACGCGGTGCCGGCGGACGACCTTAGCGGCCAGCTTCTCCCCTGCGGAGGTGAGCGCCACGCCGGCGTACGGCTCGTATTTCACCAGCCCGGACTCCGCCAGCGTCTTCACCATCGTCGTGGCGGTGCCCGGCGCGACGCCGAGCCTCGAGGCGAGCTGCCCCATGGGGAGCAGCCGATCCGGCTGGGTGAGTCCGCTCGAGCCCAGGTAGATGGCCTTCAGGTAGTTTTCGACGGTGCTGGACGGCAGCATCTCTGCGGTAAGTGTACCAGCAGTTTGAGTGGCCCAGAGTTTGACTTCTATTCGGCAACGAAGTAATTTTGAGTAGTCAAAAAAATGTGGAATCTCAGCCGGCGTGCGTGGCTGCGGGCCAGCGGTCTGGTGTCGCTGGCCGGGACCATCATGGGCGGCGCCCGGCTGGCCGGGCAGAGCAGCGGCCCGGGCACGCGGCATCCGCGGCACGACGCGCATGTGATGGGCACCGTGGGCCGCACCGCACCGGACCGCTTCAGCCCGACCGTGTATCTGCAGAGCTGGAACTTCTCGGAGCTGCCGCCGGAGGAGCGGTCGAGGTTCTACCGGGAGACGCGGCAGCCCGACGGCAGACTGCTGCGTGAATACGAGATCTACGCCGCCGATCGCGAGATCGAGATTGCGCCGGGGTTGTTCTTTCCGGCCTGGACGTACAACGGCCAGGTCCCGGGACCGACGATTCGCGCGACCGAGGGCGATCGCATCCGCGTCATCTTCCGGAACCTCGGCACGCACCCGCACTCGATTCACTTTCACGGCTGGCATCCGCCCGCCATGGACGGCGCACTGGCGGGGCAGGAAGTGCATCCCGGGGAGACATTCTTCTACGAATTCGACGCCGACCCGTTCGGCCTGCACCTCTATCACTGCCACACGGTTCCGCTGAAGCGCCACATTCACAAGGGTCTGTACGGCGCGTTCATCATCGACCCGCGGCAGGGGCGCCCCCCGGCCGACGAGCTCGTGATGGTGATGAACGCATTCGATACGAATTTCGACGTAGAGAACGAGACATACGCAGTCAACACAGTAGCCAACGCGTACATGCACGAGCCGATTCGGGTACAGGTCGGCCGCCTCGTGCGGATATACCTGGTCAACCTGACCGAGTTCGACCCGGTGAACAGCCTGCACCTGCACGGGATGTTCTTCGACGTCTACCGGACCGGCACAACGCTGACCCCGTCGGAAAAGACCGACACCCTCATGCTCTGCCAGGGCGAGCGCGCCATCCTCGAGACGACGTTCCGGTACGCGGGCGACTTCATGTTCCACGCCCACCAGAGCGAGTTCGCAGAGCTCGGCTGGATGGGGCTGTTCCGCGCGGAGGAGGCGCCGACGACATGACGCGTCGCCTGCTGCTCGCGCTGTTCCCGCTCGTGCTGCTCGGTGCGCTTCTGGCGCTCATCGTGCGGTCGGGCCCGGCTGACGCCGTGCGCGGCGAGCATTTCCCGCCGGTCGAGCGGCTCACGTTTCAGCGCGTGACGCTGGCGCCGGGGACGATTGTCGCCAGCGTGATGAACGACGGTCCGGACGCGGTGACGATCGCGCAGGTCCAGGTGGACGATGCCTTCTGGACGTTCACGGCCGACAACGGGCTTGCGCTGCGGCACTTGGGGCGGACGACCCTGCAGATTCCCTATCCGTGGGTGCAAGGGGAAGCGCACGTGGTGCGTGTGCTGACGTCGACGGGCACCTCGTTCGAGCACGAGATTCCGGTGGCGGTGGAGACGCCCACGCCGAACGCGCGCTTCTTCGGCATCTTCACGCTGATTGGCCTCTACGTCGGCGTTATCCCCGTCATGATCGGGCTGCTCTGGTTTCCGTTCATGACGCGCGTCTCGGCGCGCGTCATGGACTTTCTGCTGGCGCTCACGGTCGGCCTGCTCGTCTTCCTGCTGGTCGACGGTGCCACCGAAGGGTTCGAAGCGGCGGGGCTGCTGCCGGAGTCGTTCCAGGGGGCGGTGCTCTTCGCACTTGCGGCCGCAGGGTCGTATCTGTTGCTCGAAGGGATCGGCTCGTGGCTCAAGGCACGCCGCCGCGGCGCCGATACGGGGTACGGCTGGGTACTGGCTGTGCTCATTGCGGTCGGCATCGGACTCCATAACTTCGGCGAGGGCCTCGCGATCGGCTCGGCCTTTGCCCTTGGCGAGGCGGCGCTCGGCACGCTCCTCATCGTCGGCTTCACGCTGCACAACACGACCGAGGGGCTGGCGATCGTCGCGCCGCTTGCCCGCGAGCGGAGACGCGTAGGGCTTGGCCGGCTGGCCACGCTCGGCCTCATCGGCGGCGTGCCGACGATTGCGGGCGCGTGGCTGGGCGGCTTCGTCTATTCGCCGGTCTGGTCGGTGGTCTTCCTGGCGGTCGGCGTTGGCGCGATTGCGCAGGTGGTCGGCCAGATCGTGCGGCAGATGACGAGCCAAGGATCGGTAGCCCGCGTGTTGGCGACCGGCCCCGTGCTGGCCGGCCTGTTCGCGGGTTTCGCCGTGATGTACGTCACAGGAATGCTGGTCGGATGAGCATCTTCGGTCGAACGATTTCGGGACGGGCGGTCGTGGCGCTCGCGCTCCTCATGCTGCTCGTGGCGCTGTTGCCCGCGCTGAGCAGTACGCCGACGCGTGAGATCACGCTCGTCGCGCGCGGCATGGCGTTCTACCTGCAGGACGATCTGCGGACGGCGAACCCGACTCTCGAGGTCAAGGCCGGCGAGCGCGTGCGCATCGTCCTTCACAACCGCGACCGCGGCATCACGCACGACTTCGCCGTGCCCGCGCTCGACGCCGCGCTCGATGCGATCCACTGGAACGAGACCGATACCGTCGTGTTCGACGTGCCCGAGACACCAGGCACGTATGAGTACGTCTGCCGTCCTCACCAGTTGATGATGCGCGGTACCATCCACGTGCGCTAGCGGTACGTCCTTCGCAAGATAGGACTGGCCGCTCCGTTGTCGCGGCCAGCGCAATCGCAGTCGAAGGGCTGCCGTAGGTCCTGGTGCATCAGTTGATACGGTCCACTAGTACCCCAACGCGCACGAAGACGCGCGTGGGGATCCGGCTGTGACGCTTCGCTCGACGATCTCCACTCCCGAAGGCAAACGCCGCTACGTGCGGCGGCTCTTTGCGACCATTGCGGATCGCTATGACCTCATCACGGTACTGCTGTCGTACGGCCGCGATCGGCACTGGAAGCGGCGGCTGATCGCGCTCGCCGCAATCAGGCCCCCTGATCGCGTACTCGACCTCGCGTGCGGCACAGGTGATCTCCTCTTTGCCGCAGCGGAGCGCGCGCGCGTGGCGGTGGGCGTCGACATCACACATCGAATGCTGGAGCTGGCACGCAAAAGGCCTGTCCCTTTCCCCCTTCGTCTTGTCACCGCCGACATGGTGGCCCTTCCCTTTGACAACGCCCAATTCGACGTCGTGACGACGGGCTACGGCCTACGCAACGTGCCCGATCTCCGCGTGGCGCTCGCGGAAGTTCATCGCGTCCTCACGCCGGGCGGACGCTTCCTGTCGCTCGACTTCAACCGGCCCGCGCATTCCCTCGTCCGAGCAGCCTACCTGCTGTACCTCACCGTCGTCGGGTCGACACTGGGGCTGCTGTTGCACCGCGATCCGGATACCTACCGGTACGTTCCGGAATCGATCCGTCTCTATCCCGGAGCTCTGGGCGTTGCGCGTCTGATGGAGGCGGCGGGATTCACCGACGTGCGGGTCGTGCCCCTGCTGGGCGGATTGATGGCCATTCACCTCGCGCGCAAGCCCTCAGCGTTCTAGCCAGGGCTGGAGCGCGTCGAGCAGGAACGCGACGACGTCGTCTTCCGAGATCGCGTTCGGTGCAGCGCCAGGCTTGATGGGCCGTTCCTCGGTGAGCGTGCGCGAGCCGCGGGTCAGGCTGATGCGGCCGACGACCTGCGGCGTGTCGGACTCGGCGTCGAGCGCCAATTCGATGTAGTCGTCGCGGCCGCGATCTGAGGCCAGGCGAAGGCCGTCGCCGGGTGTGAAGACGGTGAACAGATATCCTTCGGCCTTCAGCGCGTTCGCGAGCTGCTTGGTGACGGGCGTGGCAATCTGCTGGAGAAACGCCAAGTAGGCCGCTTCCGCCTCGGCAGTTTGCTCGCGGCGGCGCCGCCCACGTTCGCGCGCACTCGCGATAGCGTGTATGAGCCGCCTCCGAACCTGCGAAATTTCCACGGCGCCATTGTGGCACGCCCGCCGACCTGAACAGCCCGCAGAGCGTCACAATAGAGAGTGCCCGCCTGATGAAGGAGCCACCGTGACTCGACTGCATATGCACACTGGCGCTCTCATGCTGCTGCTCCTGCCGGCCGCCGTTGCCGCGCAGCAGGCCCGCGACGCATCGGTGATCGTGATGACCGGCGAGGGGCTCACGCAGGCGGCGCCCGACCGCGCGTGGATCACGATCACGGCCGAATCGCGCGCCGGCAATCCGCGCGACGCGCAGCGCCGGAACGCGGAAGCGATGCAGCCCGTTCACGAGAAGCTGCGCGCGGCAGGCCTGCCCGCCGACGCCATCCGCACGATTGCCTACGACCTGCAGCAGGAGTGGGACTTCGTGAATAACCGACGCGTCTCGCGTGGGTACGTGGCGCGTAACACGATTGAAGTTCGCGTCGACGCCATCGATCGCGCGGGCGAGTTGCTCGAGAGTGCCGTGGCATCGGGTGCGACGTCGATTGGCGGCATCCGGTTCGACGTGAAGGACCGCGGCCGCCTCGAGCGCGAGGCGCTGCGGCTGGCGGTCGCCGACGCGCGCGCCAAGGCGGATGTCGCCGCCGCGGCTGCGGGAGGTGCCGTGGCCCGCGTCGTTCGCATCGAGGAGCACGGCGTCGTCGTGCGTCCGCCTGTCCCGGTGCTCGCCGCACGCGAGGCGCTTCAGGCGTCGGAGGCGCCGCCGATTGCTGCGGGCCAGATCGAGTTCCGGTCGCAGGTGACGCTGACGGCGGAATTGAAATAGGCTTTGGACATTGTCGATCGATTACGCGAAAGCCCGGCGTCTGCTCGCCCGGCGTGATCCCGTGCTGCGCGACCTGATGCGCCGCCACGGTCCCTGCGGCCTCGCGAACGCTCAGCACAGCGATCCGTTCCGCGCCCTCGTCCACGCGATCATCGCGCAGCAGCTGTCGACGAAGGCGTCGGCGACCATTGAAGCGCGCTTTGCGGCGCTCTTCGACGGCACGCCCACGCCGACGGCGGTCGCCGTTACGCCCGATGCGCGCCTCCGCGCTATCGGCTTCAGCATCCAGAAGCTCGGCTATCTCCGCGATCTGTGCCGGCGCGTCGAGGACGGCACGCTGCCGCTCGCCGCCCTCGACCGGCTGCCGGACGAAGACGTCATCGCCGCGCTGATACAGGTGAAAGGCATCGGCCGCTGGACGGCGGAGATGTTCCTGATGTTTCGCCTTCACCGTCCCGACGTGCTGCCGGTCGGCGATCTCGGGATTGTCAAAGCCGTGCGGCGGGCGTATCGTCTGCGCACGTCTCCGTCGCCGGCCCGGCTGCTGCGGCTCGGCGAAGCGTGGCGCCCCTATCGATCGGTCGCTTGCTGGTACCTCTGGGCTAGCCTCGATAACACGCCGCTCAAGGAGTAAGTCGATGCGTACGCGCACGTTCGTCGGTCTGCTGCTGGCTTTTGTCGTCTTTGGTCCGGCTAAAGCCGGACACTACGTACAGATTGAGCGCGTACACAGTCAGGCCGCACAGAGTGCGGCGGACATTCCGCGGCTCGAGTTCGAGAAGTACGCCCTCCCGAACGGCCTCGACGTCATCCTCCGGCCGGATCGTCGCTTGCCTGTCGTCGCCGTGAACCTGTGGTATCACGTCGGACCAGCGAACGAAGAGCCCGGGCGCACCGGGTTCGCACACCTCTTCGAGCACATGATGTTTCAGGGATCGAAGCATGTGCCGTCCGACGGCCACTTCCAGCTGCTCGAGGCCGCCGGCGCGACGGGGCTGAATGGCACCACCGACTACGACCGCACGAATTACTTCGAGACCGTTCCCGCGAATCAGCTCGCGCTCGCGCTGTGGCTCGAGTCCGACCGGATGGGATATCTGCTCGAGAAAGTCGATCAGGCAGCGCTCTCCAACCAGCAGGACGTCGTTCGCAACGAGCGGCGTCAGAGCGTCGAGAACCAGCCGTACGGGCTGGCCGAGGAAACGCTCGTCCAGACGCTGTTTCCGCCGGGTCACCCGTACTACGGCAACGTGATCGGCTCGCACGAAGACATCCAGGCCGTGCAACTCGACGACGTGAATCGGTTCTTCCGGCAATACTACGCGCCGAACAACGCGAGCCTTGCGGTTGTGGGGGATATCGACGTCGCTGAGACGAAAAAGCTGGTCGAGAAATACTTCGGCACGCTGCGGCGCGGTCCCGCGGTGCCGCCGATCAAGGCAGACACGCCGCGCATCACCGCCGAGCGGCGTCGCGTCGTCTTGTCGCGTGTCGAGCTGCCCCGTGTCTACATGGCCTGGCTGACGCCGCCGATCTTCCAGGCGGGCGATGCCGACGCCGAGATCGCCGCCAACGTGCTTGGCGGCGGCCGCGCCAGCCGTCTCTACAAGACGCTCGTCTACGAAAAGCAGATCGCACAGACCGTGGTCACGTTCCAGGAGTCGGTGACGCTCGGATCCATGTTCCGCATCCAGGCGACGGCGCGTCCGGGCCACACCGCGGACGAGCTCGAGCGCGCCATCGACGAGGAGCTCGCCGTCCTTCGCGCGGCGCCGCCGTCGGCGACGGAGATCGACCAGGCGCGCAACACGATCGAGACGGGCATCGTCGGCGGGCTCGAACGGCTTGGCGGGTTCGGCGGCGTGGCCGATCGCCTGAACTTGTACAACCACTACCTCGGTACGCCCGGTTTCCTCGAGAAGGACATCCAGCGCTATCGATTGGTGACGCCGGCGTCGGTGCACGCGTTCGTCCGCGAGCACCTCACGACGACGGCGCGTGTCGTGATTCACGCTGTTCCAGGGCAGCCCCAGCCCACGGCGCAGACGCCGGCGCCGTCGGCCCAGCAGGTCGCCGCACCGAACGGAGAGGGCGGCCAGTCGATCAACGCCGACGAGCCGTGGCGAACCGAGGTGCCGCCACCTGGGCCGCCTCGGCCGCTGCAGGTGGCCGCACCCGCCTCGGCGATGCTGCCAAACGGGCTGACGCTGATTCTCAGCGAGCGGCGCGGGTTGCCGATGGTGTCAGCCAATCTCGTTCTCAAGACCGGGAGCGACGCGAATCCCGCCGATCGCCCGGGACTCGCCAATTTTGTCGCGGCCATGTTGGACGAGGGGACCGCTACGCGCAGCGCGCCGCAGATTGCCGACGAGGTTGCGCAGCTCGGCGCGTCGCTGACGACGGGGAGCAGCACAGATGCCACGACGATCGGCGGCCGCTCGCTGTCGAAGAACTTCGCGGCGACGCTCGGTTTGATGGCGGACATCGCGCTGCGTCCGTCTTTCCCCGCAGACGAGGTCGAGCGGCAACGGGCGAGCCGCCTTGCACAGCTGGTGCAGCAGCGCGACAGCCCCGCGCAGGTCGCTGGACAGGTGATGGCCGCCGTGCTGTACGGATCCCGCCACCCGTACGGCTACACGGAACTCGGCACCGAAGCGTCGAACAAGACGATGACGCGCGATGAGATGGCGGCGTTCTGGAAGCAGCACTTCGTCCCGAACAACGCGGCGCTCGTCGTCGCCGGCGATGTGTCGATGAACGAGCTCCGTGCGCTTGCCGAGAAGGCGTTCGGGTCATGGCAGCGCGGCACGCCGTCGCGGCCGGCATCTGTGGCGCCCGACACAACCCGCGCGCGGCTCATCATCGTCGACAAGCCCGGCACGCCGCAGACGCAGGTGCGGGTGGCCTCGATTGGCGCCGCGCGGTCCTCGCCTGACTACCGCGCGCTCCAGGTGATGAACAACGCGCTCGGCGGCCTGTTCTCGGGCCGCATCAACATGAACCTCCGTGAGCGGCGCGGTTACAGCTACGGCGCCTACTCGCAGTTCGTGTTCCGCCGGAGCCCGGGCCCCTTCGTCGTCGCGGGCGGCATCCGGACCGATGCGACGGCGCCGGCGGTCACCGAGATCTTCAACGAGATCAACGGCATGATCGCCAAGCCGATGGGGGCCGACGAGCTGCAGAAGGCGAAGGAAGCGCTGGCCAACTCGCTGCCGGGGGCGTTCGAGACGAGCGTCAACGCCGTGAACAGCTTCTCGAACATCTTCATCTACGACCTCGGGCTTGACTACTACGCGCGCTACGCGCGGGAGGTTCGCGCGGTCACGTCGACGCAGGCGCTCGACGTCGCGCGAAAGTATCTCGTCCCGGATCGGCTGGTCGTGATTGCGGTGGGCGATCGGAAGGTGATCGAGCCCGAGCTGCAGAAACTCAATCTCGGCGCCATCGAGATCCGCGACGCGGAAGGACGTCCCGCCAGCTGACGAGTGTCACGACGCCGTGGCGGCCGCCTTCAGCCGGCCCTGAGGTCCGCCTGAAGGCGGCCGCTACGGCGTCGTGATTGCTCGTTCAGAAAGCGATCCGCACCGCCACCTCCGCCTGCTGGCGATTGGTGGCGCTGAGAATACGCCCGAACGAATCCGACAGGGCATTAGTGTTCCACGCAGCCTCGAGGTTGTCGCTGCCGAACACGTTGAACACCTGGCCGATCAGCTCGAACCGGCGGTTGCCGCCGAGCGGAAACGCCTTGCTGGCCCGCATATCGAGCCCATTGTACCGGTTGGTATCGATCTGGGACGCGGGCACCGGTCGAAGGCCGTTCGCCGCGCGCCAGCTGTTGACCGCCTCCATCATGCGCGCGTTGTCGCGGGTGCCCATTGCCCGGGTGGTCCCCGGCACGTAGTCGGTGACCACGGCGTCGCCATTCAGGTCCCTGCCGGCGATGGCGCTGAACGGCATCGTCGATCGCAGGGTCCAGACGCCGCCCAGGGTCACGTCGTAGGGCAGCAGCACGGAGCCGCTCGCCACCACGACGTGGCGCCGGTCGTTGGCGGCCGGTCCCTCGTCGAGCGCCGGGTTCTCCGATTGCGTCATCCGTGAGGAAATGCCCGGGGACGCCAGGTTGCCGTCGGCCTTGGCGAGCGTATACGAGAACAGATACAGGTATCGGTCGTCGAAGCGCTTTTCGAGCCGTACCATCAGCGCCTTGTACGTCAGCTCGCCGATGGACTGCTGCTGATCGATCCGGGCAAACTGCGGCAGCGGCCGCACACCCGTCGTCAAGCCGCTCCGCGGGTTGATGTCCACGGTGAGCGGCAGCCTGGTCATCCTGTTGTAAATGCCGTCCACGTGCACTCCCAGCGTGGAGGTGAGCTCCTGCGAGAACCCCGCCGTGGAGGCTTGCGACTGCACGTTCTCGAGGTCGTCGGCCGAAATGAGAATGTTCTGCGGCGCCGTCGACGCGAACCTCTCGGGATTCAAGCCCCCGTACGGATCCGGGTAGGACGGGTTCGTGATGTTGATGTTTTGCTGGCGGAAGTTCGTCCACTCGCCGTTGGTCACGAACAGATTCATCGGGTTGTAGTAGATGCCGTAGCCCGCCCGCACGACCGACCGCCCCTCGTGCACGTCCCAGGCGAGGCCGACCCGAGGCCCGAAGTTGTTCTTGTCGCCGCGGCGCTTGAAATCGACGAAGGGAATCTGCAGGTTCGTCCCGGTCGTGGGGAAGAGCTCCTTGTCGTTGAGGTCGAGATCCTGGCCGAACCCTTTGGCCTGGTACTCGTAGCGCAACCCGAGGCTCAGTGTCACGGTCGAGGTCGGCCGCCACTCGTCCTGGACGTAGGCGTCCCAGTACTCATTCGGGATGTACCGCCGGATGTTCCGCGTCACGGCCGTGAACAGCCTCGCGCCCTGCAGGTTCGCCATGATCGCCGGGTTCGTCGGATCGAACGGCTGATCGAACGTAAACGTCCACACGCCGATGACGTCTCTCACGTCGCCATCGATCGGGATCCGCAGATAGCCGCCGCCGGCTTTCCACGTGTGCCTGCCGGCCGCGATCGAGAGGTCGTCCCTGATCTGCCGCTGGGTCTGCAGCGAATAGGCGTTGGCGTTCGCGCCCCACACCAGGCTCGGAAAGTTGTAGATCTGCGTGAGCGGCGTCGTTCGCGCCGGCGAGTTGTCGAACAGGTTCTCCGCCGGTCTGACCCCCGGCGGGTGCTGCCGGAAGTGGACGTTGGTCGCCTGGCCCCGGAGCTCGTTCACCACGCGGGACGACAGAACCCAGGTGTGGCCCCCGACCCACGAGTAGCGCTTCTGCTGGATGCCGTTGACGGAGAAGATCGCGAACCTGCCGCCGCAGCCCTCGCAGGTGAAGTCGGAGTCCTGCCAGGCATACCGCCCGAATGCCGTCTGTTGCTGGTTGATCTGCACGTCGCCCCGCGCGAAGACCATGTTGCTGTATTCGGGAATCGGAAAGGTCCCCTCCAGCGCCGAGTAGAACTCCGGTCGCCCCGTGTTGACCGTGGCGAACAGATTGGTCTTGGTCCGTTCGGCCGTGGTGAAGAAGTGCACGCGATCGCGCACGAGCGGGCCGCCGAGCGCCGCGCCGAACTGGTGCCGGCGGAAATCCGGCTTCGGCGTGCCGCGCGTGTCGTGCCGTTCCTGCTCGAACCGGTTCATCGTGTTGAGGCTCTTGTCGCGGAAGAACTCGAAGACTTCGCCGCTCCAGAGGTTCGTCCCGCTCTTGGTCTCGAAGCTCACCACGCCGCCCGCCGTCCACCCGTACTCGGCCGGCGCCTGGCTGATGTAGACCTTGAACTCGCGGATCGCCGCCTGTGGCAGATCCATCCGCGGCTCGCCCGTGTTGCCCTCCTTGTTCCACATGCCGTCCACGAGGAGCGCCCCGGCGTGGGTGAACCCGCCCGCACCGACATTGACGTTGAACTTGCGCGGGCGCACCGCGTCCTGGCTCGTGCCGGGCATCAGGAGCGCGAGCGCCACCGGCTGGCGCGTCGCCAGCGGCAGCGTCTCGATCTGCTGCTGCGTGATGACGCCCGACACGTCGGTCCGCGTGGTCTCGACGACGGGGGCCTCTCCCGTCACCGTCAGCGATTCCTGGACACCCCCGAGCTGCAGCGTAATGTTGCGTCCGACCTCGAGACCGATCGTGAGCGTGATGTCGGTCACTTCGACCGGTGCAAAGCCCGTGAGTTCCGCCCTCAGCTCGTACCGGCCCGGCGGCAGGCCGGCGAATCGATACCGGCCGTCCGTTTCGGTCACTGTCGTTCGAGTGAACCCGGTGTCGGCATTGCGCACGGTCAGCACCACCCCAGGCAGCACAGCGTTCTGCGCGTCTGCAATCACACCTGAGATGGCACCGCTTGTGACTTGAGCCGCGGTCAATACCGGCCAAGTGAGGATGGCGGCGAACAGGAGCGCCGCCGCCAGGGAAAGCCGAGCTCCGCTCGGGACACGCCGCCGCGACGAGCCTAAGGAACGTCCGCGCATGCTGCCTCCAATCAACCGGGGAAACGGGCTGTTGGGTCTCGGGACTCAGCTCAGGATCACGACAGGAGCGACGAATGAAAAAATGTGCCGGGAGTCTACCACCTTTGGCGTAGCCTTCTTCAGTTGATAAAATCGGACTGGAACAGTCGGATATGCCTGCCGTTACCCCGGGGATCGTGCGTACTTCGCAGTCTGTCCTTGATCTGATCGGGAAGACCCCGCTCGTCCGCCTCTCGAGCTTCGAGCGCGGGCTCCGGAACGTCGAGCTGTGGGCGAAGGCTGAATGGCGCAACCCGGGCGGCTCGGTCAAGGATCGTCCGGCAGCTCGCATGATTCTCGACGGAGAGCGTTCGGGCGCGCTCACTCGGGACAAGATCATCGTGGATGCCACGTCTGGCAATACCGGCATCGCCTACGCCATGATCGGCGCCGCACGCGGCTACCGCGTGCGGCTCTGCGTGCCCTCGAATGTGACGCCCGAGCGCAAGCGGATTCTCCGCGCGTTCGGCGCTGAAATCGTCTTTACCGATCCAATGGAAGGATCCGACGGCGCGATCCTCAAAGTGAAGGCGATGTACGCCGCCGATCCGGATCTGTATTTCTATCCGGACCAGTACAACAACGCCGGCAACTGGCTGTCGCACTACGACACGACCGCGCCGGAGATCTTCGAGCAGACCGAAGGCCGCGTCACGCATTTCGTGGCGGGCCTCGGCACGAGCGGGACCTTCGTCGGGACCGGGCGGCGGCTCCGCGAGCTGAGCCCCGCGATCCGCCTCATCTCTGTGCAACCAGACTCGCCGCTCCATGGCCTCGAAGGACTGAAGCACATGGCGACCGCCATCGTGCCGGGGATTTATGATCCCGCTGTAGCCGACGAAGACATCGGCGTCAGCACGGAGGAGGCGCACGAGCTGACGCGCCAGCTGGCGCAGGCGGGCCTCTTTGTGGGGATCTCGAGCGGTGCCAACCTGGCGGGCGCGCTCCAGGTGGCGCGTCGCATGTCCGACGCCGTGATCGTCGTGGTCTTCTGCGACGGCGGAGAGAAGTACCTGTCCGAGCGCTTCTGGGACGAGAAGGGCTGATGACGCTCGTGCTGCGCGCGGGCGTTGCGGGCGCCATTCGGCGTCACGGCGCGGAGACGTATCCGAACGAGTGCTGCGGGGCGCTCATCGGCCGGGACGGCATCGCGGCGAGCGCTTATGCGCTGCCGAACACGACCGAGGAGGGACCGCGGCGCCGCTTTCGGGTCCGGCCCGACGACTATCGCGATGCCGAGCGCCGCGCGGCGGAGCAGGGGGCGGAACTGCTGGGGTTCTATCATTCGCACCCCGATCACCCGGCCAGGCCGTCGCAGTACGATCTGGATCACGCATGGCCCTTTTTTTCGTACGTTATCGTTTCGGTCCGCGCGGCGGTGCCACAGGACATGACGTCGTGGCGTCTGCGCGAGGATCGTTCGGTCTTCGATCAGGAAGAACTACTGGAGGCGGGCGAACAGATGGGCGTTGGACCCACAACAGGCCATCGATGACGGTTGTCGGGCCGCGACAACGCGGGGTCCCCGCCGCGCAAACCTGCGCGGTGGGGTGCTAGCGGCGCGGCCCGCTCCTTTACTTCGAGGAAGATCAGCAGGAATATGGCGAACACGATTCACATTCCCACACCGCTCCGGCCGCTCACCGACAAGAAGGAGTCGGTTGAGGTCAGCGGCGGCACGGTTGGCGAGCTCCTCGCGGACCTGACGCGTCGCTATGAGGGGCTGCGCAAGCATCTGTACACCGAGGACGGCCGGCTGCGGAACTTCGTCAACGTGTACCTGAATGACGAGGACATCCGGTATCTGCAGCGCGAGCAGACGCCGGTCAAGCCGGGCGACTCACTGAGCATCGTGCCGTCCGTGGCCGGCGGAGCTCCGACGGTGACCGTGCCGGCGGCAGCGGATCTGTCACCGGAGGAGATTAAGCGGTACAGCCGGCACCTCATCATGCCCGAGGTCGGCATGGACGGGCAGCGGCGTCTCAAGACGTCGAGCGTGCTCTGCATCGGCGCCGGCGGCCTCGGCTCGCCAGCCGCGATGTACCTTGCCGCGGCGGGTGTCGGCCGCATTGGCATCGTCGATTTCGATGTCGTCGACTTCAGCAACCTGCAGCGGCAGCTGCTGCACGGCACGCCGGATGTCGGCCGCTCGAAGCTCGAGTCGGCGAAGACGCGGCTGCTGGCCCTCAACCCGAACGTGCAGGTCGACACGTACGAGGCGGCACTCTCCTCGGAGAACGCGCTAGGGCTGTTCAAGCCGTACGACGTGATCCTCGACGGTACGGACAACTTCCCCACGCGGTACCTGGTCAACGACGCGTGCGTGCTGAGCGGCAAGCCGAACGCGTACGGCAGCATCTTCCGGTTCGAAGGGCAGGCGTCGGTGTTTGCCGCGAAGGACGGGCCGTGCTACCGGTGCCTCTATCCCGAGCCCCCGCCGCCGGGGCTCGTCCCGAGTTGCGCGGAGGGCGGGGTGCTCGGCGTGTTGCCCGGCATCATCGGCGTGATCCAGGCGACCGAGGCGATCAAACTCATGCTCGGCATCGGCGAGCCGCTCATCGGCCGGTTCTTGATCTATGACGCGTTGAAGATGCGGTTCCGTGAGCTGAAGCTGCGCAAGGACCCCGAGTGCCCGGTATGCGGCACGAATCCCACGGTGACCGCACTCATCGACTACGAGCAATTCTGCGGCATCCGGCCGGAGCCGCAGGCACAGACGGAGGCTCCGGTGAACGAATGGGAAATCACGCCCGTCGAGCTGAAGCAGCGGGTGGACGCGGGCGACAATCTGTTCATCCTCGACGTGCGCGAGCCGAACGAGTATCAGATCAACCGGATTCAGGGGTCGATGCTGATTCCGCTGGGCGAAATTCCGCGACGGTACCAGGAGCTCGACCGCACTCGCGAGATCATCGTGCACTGCAAGATGGGCGGGCGCAGCGCGAAAGCAGTAGACTACCTGCGAACGGTCGGGTTCACAAAGGTGAAGAACCTGCGCGGCGGCATCCTGGAGTGGATCGACAAGGTCGATCCGTCGCAGCCGAAGTACTGAGCCGATGCTCAGGCTCTCGAAGAAGGCGGACTACGCCCTGATGGCGGTAAAGCACCTGGCCGTACGGCCGTCGCCGTCGACGAGCGCCCGCGAGATTGCCGAGCAGTACGACATCCCGCTGGAATTGATGGCCAAGGTGCTGCAGCGCCTCGTACGGGTCGGACTGCTCGCGTCTACCCAGGGGACGCGCGGCGGCTACGCGCTCGGCCGTTCGCCGACCGCAATCAGCGTGGCCGACGTCATTCAGGCGATCGACGGCCCGTTTGGCATCACCGCCTGCTCCACGACCGAGCACAACTGCGATCAGTTCACCAAGTGCAGCATCCGCGATCCGCTCTGGCAGATCCGCGAGCGCATCGCGGTGACGCTACAAACCGTCACCATCGCCGAGTTGGCGGCGTCCGACACGGCGCCTCAGGCGCCCGCACCGGTGGCGCACGCCGCGGTGTTACGACGATGAAGCTGCCGATTTATATGGACCATCACGCCACGGCACCCGTCGATCCGCGGGTGCTCGAGGCGATGCTGCCGTACTTCACGCACGAGTTCGGCAACCCGGCAAGCCGCAATCACGCGTTCGGCTGGGCGGCCGAGAAGGCGGTGGAGCACGCACGCCAGCAGGTCGCCGATCTCATTGGCGCCATGCCCAAAGAGATCGTCTTCACGAGCGGCGCCACCGAAGCGAACAATCTGGCGCTGAAGGGCGCGGCGGCGATGTACGCCGAGAAGGGCAATCACATCGTCACGTGCGTGATCGAGCACAAAGCCGTGCTCGATCCCTGCCACCAGCTCGAAAAGCAGGGCTTTCACGTCACCTTGCTGCCTGTGAGGAAGGACGGGCGGATCGATCTCGACGAAATGCGCGCGGCGGTCACGCCGAAGACGACCCTCATCTCGATCATGACCGCCAACAACGAGATTGGGGTCATTCAGCCGGTCGCGGAGGTGGGTGCGATTGCGAAGGAGGCCGGCAGCCTCTTTCATACGGACGCCGTACAGGCCGTCGGAAAAATTCCGTTCGACGTCAATCAGGTCAAGGCGGACCTTGTTTCCATGAGCGGGCACAAGATCTATGGGCCGAAGGGCGTGGGTGCACTGTACGTGCGCCGCCGCAATCCGCGCGTGCTGCTCGACGAGCAGATCAGCGGCGGCGGCCACGAGCGCGGCATCCGGTCCGGAACGCTCAACGTTCCCGGGATCGTGGGGCTCGGGAAAGCCGCGGAGCTCTGTCGGCTGGAGATGGCCGACGAGAGCGTCCGCTTGCGCCGTCTGCGCGATCGTCTTCACGAAAAGCTGCATCAGCATCTCGACGGCATCTACGTCAACGGGTCAATGGAGCACCGCCTGCCGCACAGCCTGAACGTCAGCTTCGCCTACGTGGAAGGCGAGTCGCTCCTGATGGGGATCAACGATGTCGCCGTCTCGTCCGGATCCGCGTGTACCTCCGCCAGCCTCGAGCCGTCGTACGTCCTGAAGGCGCTCGGTGCCGGCGACGATCTCGCGCACTCGTCGATCCGCTTCGGTCTGGGCCGCTGGACGACCGAGGAGGAGGTCGACTACGTGGCCGAGAAGGTGGCGGCGGTGGTGCGCCGGCTGCGCGAGATGTCGCCGCTCTACGAGCTGATGAAGGAAGGCGTCGAGCTGGGCAGCCACAGGGATGCTAGATGACGTACTCACCCAAGGTCATCGACCATTTCCAGAATCCGAGAAACGTCGGGTCGCTCCCGAAGGACGATCCGCACGTCGGCACTGGCCTCGTGGGGGCTCCCGAGTGCGGCGACGTCATGAAGCTGCAAATTCGGATCAATCCTGACACCGGCATCATCGACGAGGCGAAGTTCAAGACGTTCGGCTGCGGATCGGCGATCGCGAGTTCGAGCCTCGTCACCGAGTGGCTCAAGGGGAGGACGCTCGACCAGGCACTCGCGATTACGAACGGCGAGATTGCCAACGAGCTGCAGCTGCCGCCGGTCAAGATTCACTGCTCGGTGCTGGCCGAGGACGCAGTCAAGGCGGCGATTGCCGATTACCAGCGGAAGCGCGAGGCGGGGATGGCCGCCGTGCGCTGACTGTGGGTTGGTACGAGGCGTGAACTTATAATCAGTATCAGCATGCGCATGCGAACCGCAGCGGCGTGTCTCTTCATGGTCGGGCTTGCGGCGCCCGCGCTGGCACAGAACAGCGTCGACGTCAGCCGTTTGCCGGTCGATCTCGATCGGATCCAGCGCGGCCTGCGCGAGTCGGCTGTTCGCGAGGAGCGGGACGGGCTCAACCTCAGATACATCATCGAGGTGTACGGCCAGGCCCCGCCCATCGAGCTCTTCGCGCCGGACGCGAACCTCGTGAGCGGGCCGGTGCCATACGGCGCGCCGACCCACCGGGAGATGATCGAGCACGTCACGCCGAAGGAGTTCCGCCCGCCGGCTGCCGATCTGAACGCCCTCATTCGCTGGCTCGCCGAGCGCGCCAAGAAGTAGACGTGAAGATCACCGTCGCCCACAGTCCCGACTCCGACGACGCCTTCATGCACTACGGTCTCGCCAGTCGCAAGGTGCCGACTGACGGGATCGAGTTTGACCATCTGCTGGCCGATATCGAGACGCTGAACCACGCCGCCTTCGACGGCAAGTACGAGGTGAGCGCAGTGTCGTTCAATGCGTACGCGCATCTCACAGACACCTATCTGCTGTTGCCGCACGGCTCCAGCATGGGTGACGACTATGGCCCGATCGTCGTTGCGCGCGCCGATGGCCCCTCGTCTCTGGAGGGCGTCACCGTGGCGATCCCGGGCACGCTGACGACGTCGTTCCTCGCGCTGCAGCTGTACGACCCAGAGGTTCAGTACGTCGTCATGCCGTTCGATCGCATTCAGGACGCCGTGCGCGCTGGCGAGGCGCAGGCTGGCCTGCTGATCCACGAGGGCCAGCTTACGTATCGCGACGAGGGGTTGAAGAAGATTGTCGATCTGGGCGAATGGTGGGCCGACCGCACCAGCGGGCTGCCGCTGCCGCTCGGTGGCAACGTGATTCGTCGGGATCTCGGTCCCGAGGTCATCGCGACCGTGTCGCGGCTGCTGCGCGAAAGCATCGCCTACGCGCTAGCCCACAGGCAGGAGGCGCTCGACTACGCGCTGCAGTTCGGCCGCGGCCTCGACCGCGCCAAGGCCGACCGCTTCGTGGGGATGTACGTGAACGAGCTGACGCTCGACTACGGCGAGCGCGGCCGCGCCGCGGTGCGGCGGCTCTTCGACGAGGCGTGGCAGAAGCGCCTCATCCCCGGCCCGATCGAGGCGGAATTCAGCGCGTAGCCCGACGTAGTAGCCCGACGTAGTGTCCGGCTTCAGCCGGACCTGGCGTCGCCGTGGGCTGCCCTGCTGTCGTCGGGGACCTGGCCGCGATCGAACTTGCCGTAATCGCGAATGACTCCCGCCACTCGGAGGCGATAGTCGCGGAAGATGCCGGCGCGCCCTATCGTCTGCGCAGCGCGGTGCTGCTCCACGGCCCGCCAGCGAGCGACCGCCTCCTCATCCCGGAAGAACGAGAGCGAGAGAATCTTTCCCGGCTCGTAGAGGCTCTCGAAGCGCTCAATCGAGATGAAGCCGTCGATCTGTTCGAGCCGCGGCCGCAGCGCAGCGGCGAGATCGAGGTATTCCTGCCGCCGTCCGTCGGCTGGCCACACCTCGAAGATGACGGCAACCACGGTGTCCCCCGTCAACCGGCGATGGACAGGGCGGCGATGCCTGTGCCGAGCGTGAAGCTGGCGCCGACCGCGCCCACGACCGCCGTGCGCCGCGTCAACCCGATGAGGCCTCGAATCCGGTAAACAGCCTCGATGCCCGTGCAGTGGGCGCCAAGCAGGTGCTGCAGGCCGAACTCGCGCAGCCTGCCCGCGGTCCACTCGAGCGCGGCGTCGGTCGCCGCAAACAGGTGGAATCCACCGATCGCTGCGTGGAGCGGCGCCGCGCGGACGATCTTCCGCGCGTACTCGACTGTGTTGACGATGCCCGCATGACCGCAGCCGCTGACGAGGATCAGCCCCTCGCGCGAGTCGACAACGATGGACGCATCTTCCGGCACGGTGTCCTCCCCGAGGCCGGCCGGCGTTCGCACCTGGCCCCGCGGCGTCCAGTTCCGCTCGGGGTGGATGCGCGGGACCGGTCCGGTGAACCAGACGCCGGGCACGAGTTGGGCCGGTCCGTCGTGCTCGACAAAGACCCCGCCCGTCGCTTCGTAGGCGGCCTTGACCGGCAGGAGGCCGTTCTCCTCCCGTCCATTCGTGCCAGGGCGGGGATAGAAGATGCCGCGCGCGACGTGCACGCGCGACAGCGCGCGCGGATTCTTCCGCGCCAGTTCCCGCCGAAGGGCGAGCAGCCCGGACGTGTGGTCGCCGTGGTTGTGCGTCAGCACGAGATCGGTGACGTCGGACAGGTCGATGCCGAGCTCGACGGCGTTGCGCAACACGGTCTCGGGCCGCTCGCCTGTGTCGACCAGGAGACGCCGGCCGTCGACGTCGAGCAGCGCCGCGAATCCCCATTCGCCGATTCCCGCGCCGCGGTTGCCCGCGAGCATGGTCGAGAGCACGGTCACCTTGACCGCCGACGCGGTCTGGGCGGCCGCGGCAGCGGGAGACATCAGAACGGTCACGATCAACGCGAGGAGCGCTACCGCGCATCGCAGCCGCATGCATACCTCCTGTGGGTCGGGTCGAGTGCGGGCATTGTGCCACAGGGAAGGCTGCCCCATAATCACCGCGCGAGGGTGAACAGCATGCGCCATCGACGCGAGTTCTTGAAGTCGGCTCTCGCCGCGGCCGTTGCCGCATCGGCTGGGTTCGGCGCGCGGCCCGCGTTCGCCCAGACCGCGCCCGCGCTGGTGCGGCGGTCGGATCGCTACGACGACTCCTTCATCTTCGAGCGGAAGCCGTTCACGTGGCCTGGGAAGGCCACGCTCGCCGTGTGGGTCATTCCGAACGTGGAGGTCTGGCGCTACGACTCGGCGTCAGGCCAGGCGATTACGCCGAACGAGCGGGGCATCGTCCCCGACGTCGTCAATTTCGCCTGGCGGGAGTACGGGATGCGCGTCGGCCTGTGGCGTCTGGCCGATGTCCTCGACGCGGCTGGCATCCGCGCGACCGTGGCGCTCAATTCCGCCGTGGCCGAGGCGCACCCGAAGGCCGTCACGGAGATGCAGCGGCGTGGCTGGGAGTTCATGGGCCACGGCATCACCAACAGTGAGAATCTGGCCGGGCTGACGCCGGAGAAAGAGCGCGCGCTCGTCCAGACCGTGCTGAGGACGATCGAGCAGGCCACGGGCCGGCGCCCGCGCGGCTGGCTCGGTCCCGGGCTCGTCGAAACGCACAACACGCTCGACATCCTGGCCGAGGAGGGCGTGATCTACTGCGGCGACTGGAACAACGACGATCAGCCCTACCCGATGAAGGTGCGCAAGGGGCGGATGTTCTCGATCCCGTATTGCATGGAGATCAACGACATCCCGCTCTTCATGCGCAAGGGATACACGGGCGAGCAATATCTGCAGTCCGTCGTCGATCAGTTCGACGCGCTCTATGCCGACAGCGCCACACACCCGCGCGTGCTCGGCATCCCGCTCCACCCGATGATCATCGGGCAGCCGCTTCGCAGCCGGTATCTCGCGCGCGCGCTTGCGCACATCAAGAAGCACGAGCGCGTCTGGTTCGCCACCGGGAGCGAGATCATCGACGCCTACCAGCGCGCGCAATCCTGAGAGCGTCCGTGGCGTCCGGCTTCAGCCGGACCGCACAGCCGGTCAGCGCTGCAGCACGCGGGTGCTTTGGCTCGACACGCACTGCCACCGGCCGTCGCGGAAGACCCAGACGTCGGTGTACTGCAGCGTCAGGGGCGACCGCTGCCCCTGCTTGATGCCGACGATGTTCAGCGTGAACCAGACGACGGCGGTGTCGCGATAGACCTTGACGATGAAGTTGTCCTGGACGGCGGATTCGACCTGCTGATTGAAGCTGGCGACGAGCGCCAGCTCCTTCTGCTTGTCGCCGCGCGTCCCGTCGTCGTACGTGGCGATGAACTCGTCGGCGAGCAGGTTCTCGATGAACTTCACGTCGCGCTTGTAGAACGCGTCGTTCCAGCCGCGCTCCAGCGCGATGAGGATCTCCTGCACCGACTGCACCGCCCCGCGCTGGGCCGCGGCGACCGGAGATGCGACCGCTGCAACGATGAGCGCACGGCACAGCGCGGGGCGTATTCTTCTCATACGTGGGGCAGTCTAGCGTGGCGGACCGACCGGTTCAACGGATAGACTGAGGCCGAAGGAGTGAGCGATGAGAGCCGTGCTTTGCGTGCTGTTTTGCTGCGCCGTCGCCGCGACGCTGGGAGAGGCGCAGGGGGTCACCCCGTTCAAGTTGGGCACCTTCGAGCGCGCCGGCCGCACGTTCGTCGGCATCGTCCTGCGCGAAGCCGTGGTGATCGACTTCGCTGCGGCGCACAAGGCGGTCACACCGGCATCGGCCGCCACGCCGCCAGCCGACATGAAGGACCTGATCGTCCGCTACGACCAGGGCCTCCGTGCGCGGATTCTCGAAATCATCCGCAGCGTCGAGGCAGCGGGCGCGAACCGGCCTGCATACGTCGTCGACGTCTCAGCCGTGAAGATCCTGCCGCCGATCATGCCGACGACGATGCTCAACGTCGCGGTGAATTATGCGGAGCACGATCGTGAGGCGGCTCTGTTGAGCCAACAGGTGACGACAGCGGCGCCCGTCACGCTCGGGATGGCGCTCCCGGGCACCCGCAGCGCGCCGGGGATCTGGGAACGCGCGGCGGACGACAAGCGGTGGAATCCGTACATGTTCATCAAGCTGCCGTCGACCATCATCGCCGAGGGCGAGGCAATCCGGCTGCCGCCGGGGCGCACGCAGGTCGACTGGGAGTGCGAGCTGGGCGTCGTCATCGGCCGGCAGGCGAGCAGCGTCCCGTCGGCGCAGAGCACGAATTACATCTTCGGCTACACGATTCAGAACGACGTGTCGGATCGCGGCGGCCGGGGTGACACCCGATATGGAACCGACTGGGTCGTGGCCAAGAACCACGACACGTTCGGGCCACTCGGCCCGTACATCACGCCGAAGGAGTTCGTCCCGAATCCGCAGAAGCTGGCGATCCGCTTCTCGCTGAACGGAAAGGTCATGCAGGAGGCGAACACGGCGTTCATGATCCACAACGTGTACGAGCAGGTGACGTACGCGTCGAACATCATGACGCTCAGGCCGGGCGACATCATCGCCACTGGTACCCCAGCCGGCGTCGGCTCGGCGCGCACGCCGCCCGTCTACTTCAAGCCCGGCGATCGATCCGTCTGCTCGTACGAAGGGGTCGGGACCCTCACGAACCCAGTCGTCGGTTCGTAGGGCGGCCTTTACGCCGCGCCCGGTGGAACCGTACAGGCCCGTTCTGCGAGGTTGACTAGTTCGACTTTGTCAGATTGCTGAATCTGTTCGCGTTTCGCATGTGATCTGAATTGAGGACATTGTACTTTTCGTCATCGTCTGGTACGGTGCAGCGCGGTGGTCGACCACACGGCCAC
>Ga0187893_10003016_pt1 | contig 35336 bp, 29 predicted proteins | sample MA1701074metaG_FD_139574 | JGI IMG/M metagenome (GOLD analysis project Ga0187893, IMG submission 139574) | White microbial mat communities from a basaltic lava cave in the Kipuka Kanohina Cave System on the Island of Hawaii, USA - MA170107-4 metaG ...
CATTGAGGGAGGCCGGGTTCGCCGCACTCTTCACCGGGGTCCGCTTGACCGTCGCCGCACTGGCCGCTGCCGGGAGGACCGGCTTGGCACTGACAAGTCTGGCAAGTTTCTCCCGCAGGACATTGAGGGAGGCCGGGTTCGCCGCACTCTTCACCGGGGTCCGCTTGACCGTCGCCGCACTGGGCAACCGCCTGACATTGACAGTTCTGACACTGCTGATTTGCGGGACAGGCTGGCTGACCGGGAGGATCGCATTGCTCCGGAGATTCCACGGTCCCATTGCCGCATTGGGGAACAACGCACTGGCCGGTACTGGGATTACAACTTTGCCCCGGCGGACAAGAGATGGAGTCATGAAAACATTGACCGGTTGCCGGGTTGCAGCCATCGGACGTACAGAGATTGCCGTCATTGCAGTTCGGAGGAGTTCCGGAATGGCATTGTCCATTGAGGCAAATCTCCTGCCCGTTGCAAGCGTTGCCGTCACTGCAATCCCCGTCCGTGGTACACAGCTTCCCTCCTGGATCGATACACTGGCATTGGAGACAATTTCCTCCGCAGGAGGGAAGAGTGGGTTCGCCGCAGTCCTCGCCCGGATCTGCGGCGCCGTTGCCGCAAGTCACCGGATCCATGCAGCGGCAAGTCGATTGATTGCAGGGCTTGCCCGTCGGACAGAGCATTCCCAGCTCTCTGCAGTCCTCCCCTTCATCGAGGACTCCGTTTCCGCAAAAGATTCTTTGGAGATTCACATTGCTTTTAATTTGATTCAGCAAATTTTCTATGTTGGGCAGTCGACCGCTTAGGGAGGGCGGCATGGGAAAAAGGGAGTCGGCGGCGCGGGGCTTCTCTTCATCTTTTTCTTCATTTTGTGCAAAGGCAAAAAAAGGGGGCAAAAAGAAGAGGCCGAAGACCAGGAGAAAAGCCAGGGGAAGGAGGGGAGTGATTTTTCTCACGGGCCCGCCTCCTTGAGGCATTTGGAACTGCATCCGTCTCCGTCTTTTTGATTCCCGTCATCACAGTCCTCGGAAGGCTCAATGATGTGATTTCCGCAGGTGGGTTCGAGAAAACAGACGCAGTTATAGCAAATTTGGGGGGCGGGACAACTTTTTAATCCCGGTTCGCCGCATTTTTCACCCAGCTCGATTTTATTATTCCCGCAAAAAGGGCTATCCAGGCAAACACACTGTTCGCAGAACTGGCCCGCAAAACACGAAAACCCCTCTTCGCCACACTCCTCGCCGGCATCCAATGTCCCATTCCCGCAGAGGACGGGATCCCGGCACACACACTTGTTGCAGAATTGTTCCTCGGAACATTTTAATCCCGGTTCACCGCACTGTTCTCCTTGATCCTGTTTGCCATTGCCGCAGAATTCGCCGCCCATACAAACGCATTGGTTGCAAATTCTTCCGGGCGGACAGAGGATGTTCGGCGCATCGCATTCCTCACCGGTATCGAGCATTGAATTCCCGCAGAGGCTGGGATCCATGCACCGGCACTTGCTGCAGATTTGGTTTTTCGGACATCCGGGGAAGGCTTCGCCATCACATTGTTCGCCCGTTTCGATTTCATGATTGCCGCAGGTGGGAGGAATAAAAAGAAAGGAAGGACAGGAAGGCCCGCAACCGCTTTCCGCACAACAACTGAAATTGACACAACACTTACCGGCAGGGCAACCCGCACGTTCACAAGTTTCAACACATGAGCCTGTGTTTTCACAGCAAGCTTTTCCCTGCCCACACAAAAGGGGCGCCGCCCGGGATGTCTGCACTTCGCTTTTCGCCTCCCCTTCTTCTGCCAATGCCAGTGTCATAAAAGAAATTAAAAAAATACTTAAAAATAGGACACAGTACGCAATCCGGATTGGCTCTCCTTTCTCGCCTCTGCGAATTGTCATAACTTAGCTATCCCATGCGTTAAGTCATACTACAGAAAGTTTAACTGCTGATTTTTAAAAAATCAAAAAAGTATCAAAAATACTGCACAGTTAGTTATTGCTATAACTTGATAAAACTTAAAAAATACCTTGGGCAATTTATTCGATATACCCATGTAAGACAAAGTCCACCGGTTGTGAATCGGCGGATCTTATCCGAAAAGTAACCCGATAGGGCCGATGAAGGAGATAAGGAAGCGTTAAATCAAAGACTTCTTCCCTCACCCCTTGGGCGAGAATCCGGGTATTGAGGAGCTTTTTCTCGCCGATTGAAATTTCAAAATCCACGGGAACCACTTTTTTCTGTTTAAAAACAGAATCCGGCAGGGCAAAAAAAACGTAAAGCCGCTTCCCCGGAGGGATCTTTGAAAAGCTGATTGAGGACTCAAATCCCGATAAAGAGGGAAACCAAATCACGGAGTGGGGCTTGGCGTCCACGAGAGCGTTGTCGCTGACAAAAATATCGGCAATGCCCGGCAGCTTTTCAAAATGGAAACGGTCCGCGGTCCATTTTCCCTTGTAAACCTGTCCCGCCCTTTTGATTCTCAAAGCCTGGGCTTTTGAAAGAGAAGCAATGAAGGAGTAGGTCACCTCCTTCGGAGGGCCTTCTTCCTCTTCTTCAAACTGGGCGGAAAGAGGGTTCGGCGAATAACCAAAAAACAAAAGAAAACCGAAAAAAAGAATTAAAAACTTAAAGTAAATTTTCATGGATTCTGGAGACGAGCCTTCCGGCCTAAAATAATGCAAAGGAGTAAAAGAAGGGCCAAACCCGCAAACCCGTCGTAGAGATTTTTGGTGCCCGAAAATATCCCCATTTTTTCCGAAATCTCCGGAATAAAACGGCGGTTCATTTTGAGCGAAAAAACGGCGCCCGCATGGATCCCCATGCAGGGAGAAAGGGACTTTGTTTGAAGAAAAACCAAAGAAAGCAGAAGGCCGAAAAGGAAAAGCCCGCTCACCGCCAAAATTCGTTCCGGAGACTGCCAAAAAGAAGGAAGGATCGCGCCCAGAATCCGAAAACTGTCTTGAACGGTCGGTTCCGCCGTCAAAATGATTTTATCTTTAGGGAAAAAATGGACCATGGCATAAATTAAATTGGTGACGCCCAAACTGACCCGGGTATTCCAAAGGTCCTTAAGCATCGTGAATAAAAAACCGCGAAAGAAAAATTCCTCAATGGTTCCGATCAAAACGCCCGCGCCGAACCCTTTCGAAAAAAGGCCGATCCAGTGCCAAAGGTCGGTCTCATGAATTCTTCCCGTCCGCGCCCCGAGGGCCCACTGAATCAAAGTGAGTCCGAATCCCAACAGGATGCCCGAAAGAAATCCAAAAGCAAAAAGCCTGAAAGTTTCGGCGTTCCTTTGAAGCCCCAACTCGCCGAGGGTTCCGCGGCGAGCCCGGAGGAGCCCCAAAATCAAAAGGAGGGCGCCTACCATGATTAATCGGCGTAAAATCCGGTCAAATTTAAAAAAAGGCATCCAGTGATAAACCCAGGGGGCGAGAAAGGCGCTCAAGACGACAACGCCCGCGAGGCCCGCGAGGAATTGAAAAAAGGTCTGGGTAAGCGGCCTCATCGAAGTTTCAGAGTCAGTTCGATTTCTACGGCGGCATCCAAGGGAAGGCTTGCCGCCCCGATGGAGGTCCGGGCATGCCGGCCTTTTTCGCCGAAAATTTCCACCAAGAGTTCAGAGGCAGCGTTCATCACATCGCTTTGTCCGTAAAAGTCCCCCGCCGATTGAACGAATCCGACCATCCTTAACACCTGCTCTAATTTCTCAAAACCGATTCCGTCCCGGATCAAACTCACCGCCTGAAGAACGGCAAGCTGGGCGGCGCGCCGGGCTTGATCCACCGTCAAATCCTTCCCCGCCTTGCCCTTGATCAGATTGCCTTCCGCATCGCGGGAAATCTGCCCGCTCAAGTACGCAAACCCGCCGGCGAGGATCAGGGGGCGGTAGGTTCCCACGGGTTTGGACCCCGCGGGAAGCCTTAAACCCAACCGGCCAAGGACATGGTCTAAATCCTGGGTCATTTACGGGCCGTGATCAAAGTAGAGATCCCGCCGGAAAAGGGAAAAATGGAAACCTCATGAAAACCCCTGGCTTCGAGTTTCGCGGCCAATTCCCGGGGAGAAGGAAAAGCCCGGATCGAGGCGGAAAGAAACTGATAGGCCTCGCGCTCCTTGGAGAGGAGCCGGCCCACCGCGGGAAGATAAAATTTGAGGTAGGGCCAATAAAGCATTCTTAGAAAAAAGGAATCGGGCCGCGTGAGGCAAAGAAAGGCCGCTTTGCCGTTGGGCTTCAGAATGCGGTGCGCCTCCTTAAAAAAATAAGGGATATTTTTGATGCTCCGGAGCGTGAAGCTTGAAACAATCAGATCAAAGGATTCTCCCTCAAAGGGAAGATCGTGAATATCCGCCTGAACAAGGGAAGAGCCCGCGGGGAGACGGGACCGGGCAAGTTTCAGCATTTGGTTCGAAAAATCGACCCCCACGGCGAGGGTCCAGGACCGGTCCTCGAAAAATCCTTCGAGGAATTTGCCCGTTCCGACTCCCAAGTCAAGAATCGATTCCGGCCGCTCCCCCTCCAGAATCAACCGGACCGCCCGTTTTCTCCAGGATTCATCAAGACGCAGGCTAAGCACGGTATTGACCCAGTCATAGCGCGAGGCGATGGAATCGAAAAATCCGCGAATGGTCTCGCGGTCGGGAGAAGCAGCGGATTCGGGCGGGGCGCCCAGACGGGTTCCCATTGATTTTTAATTGTAGACTTGAAGGATTTCGTAATTGGTGTTGCGCTGGGCGGGAATATACCCGGCTTCGCGGATGAGACGGATCAGGTCCTCTTTGCGCACATGAGAAGCGTCCATCCCCGTGGGCTCAAGGACCTTGTCTTCCAAAAGAGTCCCCCCCATATCATTGGCCCCGAAACCGAGTGCGACTTGACCGATTTTTACTCCTTCGGTGAGCCAGCCCGCCTGGATATTCTCAAAATTATCCAGAAAAAGCCGGCTGACCGCCATGGTGCGGAGATAATCCACTCCGCCCGCCTGGCGAAAATGACTCATCCGCGGAGTCCCGTGGGGCGAAAGGGTCCAGGAGATGAACGCGCGGAAACCGCCGGTTTCGTCCTGCAGGGAACGGAGCCTTTCCATGTGAAGGACCCGCTCTTCCAAAGTTTCGATATGGCCAAAAACCATGGTGGCGGTGGATTTCAGCCCCACCTTGTGGGCCACCCTCATGAAGTCGATCCAGCCGTCGGAATCGATTTTTTTGGGGCTGATTTTATCGCGGACCCGTTCGACCAGCATTTCGGCTCCCCCACCCGGGATGGAGTTAAGACCGGCTTCCTTGAACCGGAGCAAAACCTCGTTGAGAGGCAGGCGCTCTTTTTTGGCCACGAAATCAAGCTCCACAACGGAAAAAGAATGGATCTGGATCAAGGGGAATTCCTTCCGGATGGTCCGGATCATGTCGAGATAAAAATCGAGCGGAAGTTTGGGGTTGACTCCCCCTTGAATCAAAACCTGGGTACCCCCGATTTTCTCGAGCTCCCCCACCTTCCTCAAAATTTCCTCCATCGAAAGGGTGTAAACTTCGGGGTCTCCCGGACGGCGGTAAAAAGCGCAGAAATCGCAGTCCACGATGCAGGCGTTGGTGTAACTGATATTCCGGTCCACGATGAAGGTCCGGACAGGCGTGGGATGAAGTTTTCGCGTGAGTTCGTCCGCGGCCTTTCCGAGGCGGAGAAGATCGCAGGAGAAAAGCTCGACGGCCTCCACCACCGAAATCCTTCCTCCCTCAAGCCGCTTTTGGAAAATCTCTTCGAAACGGTCCATTCTTAAACCTGCCTACCGCAGGCAGGCCTCCGCAAATTCCAGTTTCCCGGGACGGGGCGCAATGCCCAAACGTTGGGCATAATCAAAGAAAAGTTTCAAGCCTTCCAGCATCGCCTGATCCAAACCGTAATTCAAATTAAAAAGATAGCCGAAGACCGTCGGAAATTTTTCGCTCGACAAAGTCAGCCCGAGCCCCTCCCGCAGAAGTTTTTCGAGGTCCTGCAGATTTTTTTCCAAATTGAACTTCAAACGGCGGTAAAAAAGACGGACCTCGTCCTGATGTTCCCGGTAATAACTCCGCCGAACCGCCCATACGGAAAAACAAAAAGGAAGGTGAGTCCACTCCCACCAGAGTTCGCTCAAATCGGTTTTATAAACAAAAACGTCGGGATGAAAGAAAAGGGCCTCGTCGCCAATGACCAGACAGGCTTTCGCTTTGGCAAGCATTTCACCCGGATTGGAGGGATCGCGGCGGAACTGGTTTTCGAAACGAAACTTAAATTTCAAAAGAATTCTTAAAAGGGCGGCTGCGCTCAAGCTTTCCTCGGAAAGGGAAACGAGGGAACCGTCGAGCCCCTCGATTTTCTCCTTGGATAAAAGAAGGACGCTGGCCGAAAAATCCCGGGACCCGATGCAGAGCTTCGGAAAAATAAGATACTTTTCCTGGTTTTGAAGGTACTCGAGGGAAGAAATGGGGGCGACGTCGATCTCCCCTTCCCGGATTTTGGCGTTGATCTCCGCAGGGGAGCCCTTGGTCCACTCCAGTTCCAGCCCCTCCCCCGAAAGCCGCGACTCCAGCCCGTGATAAAAAGGGAGGGTATTGGTGTAACGGATTCGTCCCACCCGGCAACGAATCGCCGTCTTAGTTTTCATTCAACTCCCCCTCACCCTTCCCTCTCCCCTTCTAGGGGGGAGGGTTGGGGTGAGGGGCCGGTCCAGCGGGGATAAACCGCATGCTGGATTTCCAAAACATCCAATGTTTTTCCAATGATAAAATCGACCAAGTTCTGAATACTTTGAGCGCCGGAATAAAAAGCGGGGCTCGCGGGGAGGACCCGCACCCCGAGCCGCGCGAGCTTCAGAAGATTTTCGAGCTGAATCGCACTCAAGGGGGTCTCGCGCGGAACAATCACGAGACGCCTTCCTTCCTTTAAATGGCATTCGACCGCGCGGTGGATCAGGTTGGTGACGGCACCGCCTGCAATGTGGCCCAAGGTGCCGGTGCTGCAGGGAATGATCACCATCCCCTGTGTGGGATAAGAACCGCTTGCAATCGGCGCGGTGAAATCCCGATTGGAGTAGAGTGTGATGCGCTCAAGGGCCTTCGGTTCAAAAAAAGTCTGGAAAGCTTGTTTTTCGGTGGGGCTTGAGAGGGAAATGCCGAGTTCTTCCTGAATCACGAGCCGGGCGGCATCGGAAACGACCAAAGCGACTTCATAACCCAGCTCGGCGAGGACCTGAACGAAACGGATTCCGTAAACCGCCCCGCTCGCTCCCGTGATTCCAACCACATAAGGCTTCAAGATAATTTACCCCCAATAAAGATCAAGAACGACCGCAATAAAAACCGCAAAACTCACGCCCACATTCAGTGAAAAAAAGACCTCCCCCATCTTCGTGAGTCCAAACCGGTGCATCAGCCAATGTTCCCGCGAAAGAAGAGCGGCAACAATGAGAAGCCCCAATCCAAAAATCAAGCCGAGTCCGGCCAAGGCCCCCGCTCCGGCCCAAGCCATCAGGGCCGTCAAATGAAGCGAGGCGGCTGTCGTGAGGCTCGCTTTCCTTCCGAAGCGGACGGGAAGGGACTTGAGCCCGGCCTTCTGGTCAAAATCAAAATCTTGAAAAGAGTAAAGAATGTCGAAACCCGTAACCCACGCCGCCACCCCGATCAAAAGGAGTCCCGGGATCCAGGAAAATTCCGGGCGGCTCGCAAGCCAGGCCCCGTACGGCGCAATTCCCAATATGATACCCAAGACCGCATGGCAAAGCCAAGTGAATCTTTTGAGAAAGGGATAGATCACGGCAAGAAGGACCGGAACCGGGCTGAGGAAAAAGCAAAGCGGGCCCAAGACCCGCACGCTTCCGAAAAAAACCAAAAGGGAAAAAAGACCGGCGAGGGCGACAAAGCGCGGGGTCAATTTCTTTTGAGGGAGGCTCCAGGATTCGGTCCGGGGGTTCTGGGCGTCGATTTTCCGGTCGATCAGGCGGTTCATGGCCATCGCAAAGGTCCGGAAGCTTACCATGCCCACGGTCACCCAAAAGATAAGGTGGGGCCAGGGAAGACCCCCTTCCGCCAGAAAAAGCCCGAGATAAGCGAAGGGGAGGGCAAAAAGGGAGTGCTCGAATTTGATCGTTTCGAGAAAAATGGCGAGCCGGGATTGGCGTTTGGACTGCTTCATGCCCGCCAGAGTCCGTCGAAACCGTACTCCTGCCATCGGCGGCTGACTTTTTCTTTGACCTCCGGACTCATCACAATATCATCAGGCCAGGGCCGCTGCATCCCCTCTTCCGGCCACTTGCGGGTACAATCAATTCCCATTTTCGAACCGTACAAATCTTGAGAGGCGGAAATATCCAGTTCATCGAGCGGGCCTTCGGTCAGGAGGATGTCCCGTTTGGGATCGACATTGTTGAAAGCGCGCCAGGCCACTTCCTGGGGATCATGAACATTCACATCGTGATCAAACACGAGGACCATTTTTTCGAACATGAGCTGGCCGAAACCCCAGAGAAGGTGCATGACCTTCTTGGCGTGCTGGGGGTAACTCTTCTTAATGGAGACGAGGACGCAATTGGTAAAAGCGCCGGCCACGGGAAGGTCCATATCGACAATTTCCGGAAATTGGGCGCGGATCAAGGGGAGGAAAAGCCTCTCGATCGCTTTCGCCATGTAAGCGTCTTCCATCGGGGGCCGGCCGACGACGGTGGTGGGATAAATGGGAGATTTTCTCCGGGTCACGCACTCAATATGAAAAACGGGAAAATCCTTGGCGAGGGAGTAATATCCGGTGTGATCTCCAAAAGGCCCTTCGCGCCGTTTCTCTTCGAGATCAACATAACCTTCGAGGACAATTTCGCTTTGCGCGGGGACCTGCAAATCCACCGTCTTGCATTTCACGAGTTCCACCGCTTCCCCCCGCAGGAATCCCGCAAAAACAAACTCATCCAGCCCGAAAGGAAGCGGACACACGGCTGAAAACATGGTCACCGGGTCTGCCCCGAGCGCCACGGCCACTTCCATTCTCCGGATCCCCTTTTCCCGGGCCTTCCGGTAATGGGTGGTCCCATCCTTGTGGACCTGCCAGTGCATTCCCGTGGTGCGGCCGTCAAAGACCTGCATCCGATAGGCGCCGACATTGCGGATCCCCGTGTCCGGGTCTTTGGTAATCACCATGGGAAAAGTGATGTAGCGGCCTGCGTCTCCGGGCCAGCACTGAATCACGGGAATTTCGGAAAGAAGCTCCCCCTCGGTCTGGACCACTTCCTGACAGGGGGCCTGCCGCACTTCCTTGGGCGTGATCTTATTCAGGAGGTGGAGCTTCGGGATCATTTTGAGTTTGTCCGTGATTTTTTCGGGGACCTTCAACTCGAGGAAACTTTCGATCCGGCGGGCCACCTCCTCCATATCGTTCACTCCGAGCGCCAGACTCATGCGCCGGAAGGAACCAAAGAGATTAATGGCCAAGGGGATCTTGGAGCCGCGGACTTTTTGAAAAAGAAGGGCCGGGCCCTCTTTTTTAACGACCCGGTCATAGATCTCGGTCACTTCGAGGCGGGGGTCGACCTCCGCCCCGATTTCGACGAGTTCCTTCGTCCGGCGGAGACGCTCGACAAACTCAGCTAAATTTTGATACGGCATGGCCTTTGACCTTTTCCGTCGTACGGGCGAAGAGAGTGAAGGGAGACCCGAAAAGTTCCGCAAGGGGCGTCCACTGAATCGCCCGAAGAAGCCTCTTTAAGTGCATCCGCTCGTTCGGCTCGAATTCCTCCAGTTTGGACAAACTCGCAAGGGAGCGGGAAGTGACTTCCCATTCTTCGGCAAGCGAGGCGAGCGCCAAAAGAAAAGTGAAAATAAAAAGCAGCTGGCCGATCGGCACCCAAGATTCGAACCTTGAAAAAATCATTCCCCCTCCGATTAAAAACCAGGACGCCAAAACCATCATCCGGAAAAGCCGGCTTCCCTGGATCTGAAGCTCCACGGGGACCAGTGCCTTCGATTCCTGAAGCAAGTGCATGGCGCCGTGCATCCCCATCGCGAGATCCAAGAGTTGAGTTCCGTAATAAATCCTTTCCGGCAGATGAAGCTCACCCAGGCGCGAATGAAAATGCGCCGTGCGGGCCACCGCCATCGGTTTGACGGCAACGCGGTTGAACCGATGATCATCCAGGATCTGACGGACAAACTCGCAGCCCGTAATTTGCCGGCGGTTCCTGAAACCCCCCGCCTTCGAGAACGAAACCCGCCGATAGATCCAAGCGGCGATCGCCAGGAATAATGTCAAAATCCATAAGCTTGGAAGGAGCGCAGGCATGTGGGAAAATTATACCAAAATGCGCGCCTTAGGAGGAAGATTCGAGGCGGCGGATCAGGGCCTTCATATCTTCGGGGAGGGGCGATTCAAAAGTGAGTTTTTCCTTGGTGCGGGGGTGAACAAACCCCAGTTTTGAAGCGTGAAGGGCCTGACGATCGATCCCCAGCATTTTGACTCCATAAAAAGCGTCCCCCAACACGGGATGGCCCACATGAGCCAGGTGAACCCGGATTTGATGGGTCCGCCCGGTGCGGGGTTTCACCGCAAGCCAAGTGGCATTGGCAAAGCGTTTCTTTACCTGGTAATAGGTCAGGGCGGGTTTCCCTCCCGAAGGCCGGACCACGACCTTTTTACGGTTGAGAAAGGCCCTCCCCACCGGCTCATCGATTTCCCCTTCTTCGTGCTGGACCACTCCGCGGACAATCGCTTCATAGGTGCGGTCAATCGTGTGGTCTTTGAATTGGCGCGCCAGGGAAAAGTGGGCCGCGTCATTTTTTGCAACCACGAGGAGGCCGGAAGTGTCCTTATCGAGCCGATGGACGATACCGGGGCGGATCGGGCCTCCGGCCCCGGAAAGATTCCGCACATGATAAAGGAGGGCGTTGACCAGGGTGTGAAAGGGATTCCCGTGGGCGGGATGGACCACCATGCCCGGAGCCTTATTGACCACCAAAACGTCCTGGTCCTCATAAACAATGTCGATCGGAATGGCTTCCGCGCGGGTCTCATCGGCTTTCCGGTCCTCCCATTCAACCCGTACTTTTTCACCCGGCTTCACTTTGTAATGGGCCGCGGTGACGGATTCTTTTCCGACTTGGACCTCCCCCGCTTCGATCAATTTCTTGACCTGGGAGCGGGAAAACTGCTGGGCCAGCTCGCGGCTTAAGAATTGATCTAAACGGAGGCCTTTATCCCCTTCGGAGACGATGAATTCCATAACTCGCAATCGCGACGGCGATAAAAAGCAGGCTTAGAATTTGATGGAGAGAGTATCCAAAAAATGAAAGGGGTTGATCGCCCCGGAAAAATTCAAGGAGGAACCGGCCGAGGGAATAAGTCACCAGATAAAGAATGATTCCTTCCCCCGCGAAGCGGCGGCGGGGATAATACCAGAACAAGAGTCCGAAGAGCGATAGATTAAAAAGGAGTTCATAAGCTTGCGTCGGGTGGACCGCCTCCGGAGGGAAGGGGAACCGGACCGCCCAAGGAAGTGTGCTGGATTTGCCGTAACAACAACCGTTCAAGAAACACCCCAGCCTTCCAAAAGCGTGCGCGAGAGGCACATGGGTGATGAGAAAGTCCGTGGTTTGAAGAATCGGAAGGCGCACCCCGCGGAGGTAAATGAAAAGGGAAAGAAAACTGCCGATCATCCCCCCGTAATAGACGAGCCCCCCCTTCCAAATTTGAAAGATTTCCCAGAGGTGGCTCCGGTACCACTCCCACTCCTGGACGACATAAAAAAGACGCGCCCCTAAAAATCCCGAGAAGACCACCACAAAAACAAGGTCCATCACTTTTTCGGAGGGAGGAAACCCAAAGCGGCGGGCGCTTCGGGTCATCAGCAGGATACAAAGAAAAACACCGAGGGCGATGGCGAGCCCGTAACTGTGGATTGTCACGGGGCCGAGCGAACAAATTTTAGGAAACATGCTCCTTGCCTAAAAAACCCAAAAGAAATATTCCGACGCCCACCGAAATCGCGACATCCGCAAGGTTGAAGACGGGCCAGAAGCGGAAATCGAGGAAATCAATCACGGCGCCCGCCCGGATCCGGTCCATCCAGTTTCCCAAAGCACCGCCCAAAACCAAACCCATTCCGATTTGCGTTTTAAACCGGAAAGGATCGGAGCGAAACCCAAGAACGATCAAGGCGATGATGCTTAAGGTGATGACGAAAAAAAGGACCTTTCCGAAATCCTGAAAAAGCCCGAAGGCGATCCCTTCATTTTCAATCAAAGTGAGATGAAAAATATTGGGGAAAACGGGGTGGCTTCGGCCCAGGGTGAGGGAGTTTTGAGCGATTTGTTTTGTCAGTTGGTCTACGAAAAAAATCAAAGAAGCCAGCAGGAGGAAAATCCCCCGGCTGACTATCGCCGTGATTTCTTTTCCTCTTCCGATTGACACTTAATGCAGAGACGCGTGTAAGGAACGGCGAGGAGCCGTTTTTGGGCGATCGGTTTGGAGCAGGTTTCGCAAACGCCGTACTGACCTTCGTCTATTTTGCGGAGGGCTTCGTCGATTTGATTAAGAAGCTGCTGTTCGCTGGAGGCCAAGTCCAGATTAAATTCGCGGTCAAAATTATCCGTGGCCATATCGGCAATATGAAGGGAATATCCCGAGAGGTCCCCGGCGGCGTCCCGCTGGCTCGTATTGAGGCTGTCTTTTTCCAAATGAGCCAAATCGCCCACGATTTTCTTCCGGGCCTCCTGAAGGAGCTTGCGAAAATGGTCGAGTTCGCTTTTCTTCACCAGGAATTCACCCTTCTTTCTTTTCTTAGCCTTCTTATCGACTTCTTTCATAAATTGTACTTGATCCTTTCAAAAAGCCAAGTTTTATAAGGCGGCAAAAGAGGGGGTATTATACTGACACAAGGGGTAACAAACAAGCGATTTAGAGGGGGGATCCGGCCTGCTTTAGAAGCTTTTGCATGGAGCGGATAAAGGCCTCAACCACATTGGGGTCAAACTGGGTCCCCGCATGGCGGCGGAGTTCGTCAAAGGCGGTTTCCACGGACCGGCCCTTGCGGTAACAGCGGGTCGAGACAATGGCATGAAAGGCGTCCACCACCGAGACAATCCGGGCTTCGAGGGGAATTTGCTCCCCCCTCAAACCGCGGGGGTAGCCCGATCCGTCAAAATTCTCATGATGACAGCGGACGATTTCCGCGACTTCCTTAAAATCCGATAAAGGCTCCAAAATCTTGGCCCCTTTGTCCACATGGGAGCGCATGACCTTCCATTCTTCGGGAGTCAGGGACGCCGGTTTCTTCAGGACGTTATCCGGAATCCCGATTTTTCCGACGTCGTGAAGAAGAAGGCCGGCCGAAAGGATGTCTTTTCTTTTTCCGTTCATCTCCATGCCCAGCTCCCGGGCCGTCATGATCCCCAATTTTTCCACCTCATGAATGTGGCCGAAAGTGTAGCTGTCTTTGGCGCGCACTTCCTCGGCGAGCGATTTCACAATTTCATAGTAGGTGGACTGCTCCTTTTTCCGGAGGTGCTCGATTTCCCGGAGCCTTTCCTCGAGCTCTTTTTTCTTTGCTTCAAGCTCAATATTCCGTTCAATCAGATCCTGGTGATATTCCGAGGTCTTCACGGCGATCGCCGCATCGTGAACCAAAATTTGAAAAAAATGAATCTCGGTCTGGCTGAACGGGCGGCGATTGAACCGTTTGCCAAGAAGGAGGATTCCCACCAGGGCATCCTTGAAGTGACCGGGAATCGCCATCTCGGCCCGAAGATCGATCAGCACCCGGTCGACCTCTTTGAGGTCTTTTTGAAGCTGGGGCCGGGCCTTCAGAAGCGCGGGTTTACGGAGAATGGATTGGATTCGGCTCCGTTCGATACAACTGCGGAGATTTTCCGTTTCTTTGTCTTTGGTCTGAAACCAGCGGATCAGCGGATGGTCCTGATCGAGCCGGAAAAGGCCCCGCGGCAGTTTCTGCGTGCCTTTGGAATCAAAAATCGTGTAGCGGGATTTTTCCGGATCAAGAATCAGGATGGCGGCACTCGAGACTTCAAGCTCCCGCGCCAGGAAGCGGGTGATCATTTTGAGGAGGCGTTCGGGACGTTTAAGGCGGACTAGGCTCTTCGCAATGTCCCGAAGGGCGGTCTGGTAATCCAGGGAACGGGTTTTCCAAATAGACATGAGTAGAGCGGATCAGGGCTTGACGACGAGATTTGCGATTTTTTCACGGACATCGTGCTCAAGGTATTCCAAACTCAAAGGTTTGGTGATGTAATTGTCCGCTCCGTAACGCATGGCCTCCTCGATTTTTTCGGTGGTCTCGAGAGCGGTCACCATGATCACCTTCGTTTGGGGGAATTTTTCCTTGATCTGCCGGAGAACGGAGATGCCGTCCACCTTTCCCATTTTGATGTCCAGTAAAACGACGTGCGGACGGAAGTCCTGCACTTTCTGAAAGGCCGTTTCCCCCGAAACCGCGACATCGACGTCAAAATCGCGGTCCGAAAAGAAGGCTTTTAGAAAATCACAAATCTCGGCTTCGTCATCAACCACGAGAAGCTTGATCATAAGTTGTTGTCCCCGCCTCCTATCCTATTATATCCGATCTCCCCTGCTGACCGCTGGGTCATGAACTTTTGACCCCCCCGTCTCGGAAGCCACGGAAGCCTCCCCATTGGGAACCGCAGGGTCCTGAAAGGGAAGTTCGATCACAAAAAGGGTCCCTTCCCCCGTTTCGCTTTCCGCCCGGATTGAGCCTCCGTAACGGTGTACAATCTGCTGGGTCACAAAAAGGCCGAGTCCCAAGCCTTCGGGTCGGGTGGTAAAAAAGGGATTAAAAACCTTGTCCAAATTTTCCGGAGGAATCCCCGGCCCGTTATCCGTCACTTGAATGACAAAGAGCTTTTCGTTTTTTTGGAACGTGATGCCGATCTGAATCAGCCCCCCCGCCCCGATCGCCTGGAGGGCATTCAAAATCAGGTTTAAGAAAACTTCCCGAAGCTCCTGGACGTTCCCGTAAAAATCCGGCAGGTCCTGGCCGACCAGTTTCCGGATTTCAATCCCCTCCAGGGACGTCTGATAGGAAAGCAAAGAAATCGTGTCCTCCAGCACCGACTCGAGCCGAAGCTTCTCTCTCGGAGAAGCGGACGTCCGGGAGAACATCAATAACTTCTTGGTGATATCGGCCGCCCGGCGGGTTTGCTTAACGATGGTCTTGAGGACCTCCTCCACTTTCTCGTCGTAAGTCTTGCGCTCTCTTTGGAGAAGCAGGACTTGGGCCTTGCCGGAAATGATGGTGAGCGGATTATGAATTTCATGCGCGATCCCTGTGGCGAGCTGTTCGATGGCGGTCAGTTTGGCATTTTGAAGGAGTTGGGACTGGGCGTCCCGCAGCTCCTCATTTAAAAGCCGGAGGTCCTGGATCGCCAAAGTATTCCGGAGACTCCGGGCGACCTCGGCGCCGAAATCCCTGAAAAACCGGAGATCCCCTTCGTCGAGCGGATAATGGGCGGAAGGAAGCAAAAGATTAATGGAGCCCACGAGTTCGCTTTTCACCCAAAGGGGAATGACGCAATTGGCGTGAAGGGACTCGAAAAGACCCGTCAAATGATTCGCCTCCTGCCATGAAAGAGAACGGATCACTCTTTCCCTTAAAAGGACCTGCGGGCCGGCGGCTTTCAGAAGTTCGAGAAAGGGACTCCCCACGGGAAAACGAAGCTTGCGGTAGTCCGTGACGCTCCATCCGTGGGCCGAGGTAATGATGAAGCCTTCTCCCTGCGGGGAACGGACGAGCAAAGACACGGTCTTGAAGTGGAGGACCTCGCCCAGGGTATTCACCAAGAGATTGGCCAGCTCCGGGAGATCCGTGGTCACGGCAATCTCCTGGGTGAGACGGTCCAAATGGAGGAAGATCCGGGAACGCCGGGGAAAAAGAATCTGGCGGAAAAGCCAGGTGTAAAGCTGGTCAAGCGGCGGGTAAGCGAGAACGGCAAAAATCGTAGTAAAACAAATCCAGAGGACGGGGTTCCCGTCTCCCCAATCGGCGAGGAGATCCCCAAAAAAGAAGTTGGCTAAAATAAGGAAGGTAACGCTAAGGATGAAGAGAGTCAGCCCGACCAGGATCCGTTTTAAGATTCGCTTCCGCTTTTTATCGTACGGACTCATGAGTTTATTATTATGGGCCTTTTAACCCACTGCTTCAATGCATTTTTCACAAAGGCCGGGGTGCCCGGCGTTTGTTCCCACCGCCCGCGAATAATTCCAGCACCGCACGCATTTTTTCCCTTCGGCCTCGCCGATGCGGATCTCAAAAGAACGGGCCTTGCCATCCGAAGGAAGGGTGGCGGAAATCGAATTCCAGCCGTCCCCCTCCGCTTTGGATACGAGCTTTGCCTGGGACACCACCAAGCTGAAGGCCAAATCTTTCTGAATCCGCTCGAGGTAATCCCGAAGGCCTTCGTCTCCGGTGGTGATCTCCACCCTGGCTTCGAGCGAACTTCCGATGACCTTCGCCTCGCGCTTCTTTTCGAGCTCCCGGTTGATGGGGTCGCGGATAAAAAGGAAATCCTCCCAATCCCTCATTGCGATTTCGTCGATCAGTTCCGGGTAGTCCTTCGGCCAATCCGATTCGTGAACACTGCCCACCCCTTCCTGAATCGTCAAGCTTTTCCAAACTTCCTCGGTCGTAAAAGGAAGAAGCGGCGCAAGGGTCTTGACCAAATTCCGGAGGATGTAAAAAAGCGCAGTCTGGGCCGAGCGGCGTTTTAATCCGTCCCGCCTGGCGGTGTAAAGCCGGTCCTTTAAGACGTCAAAATAAAAATTACTCAAATCGACCGTGCAAAATTCGTAGGCCTTCCGGTAAACGGGATGAAATTCGAAACGTTCATAATGGGCCGTGACTTCTTTCACGAGTTTCAGGCATTTTCCGAGGGCCCACCGGTCGACGGGCTCCATTTTTTCAAAGGCCACGCGGTCTTTTTTATAGGCAAAATCAGAAAGGTTTCCCAAGAGATAGCGGAACGTGTTGCGGATTTTCCGGTAGGATTCCACAAGCTGCATTAAAATCTGTTTCGACAACCGCACGTCGTCTTCGTAATCGGAAGCCGCCACCCAAAGCCGCAACACATCGGCGCCGTAGTCTTTTATCACTTCTTGGGGGGCGATGACATTGCCGAGCGATTTGGACATTTTGCGGCCTTCCCCATCCACCACAAACCCGTGCGTCAAAATCGATTCAAAGGGAGAATGGCCATCGAGGGCGACCCCGGTGAGCAGGGCCACCTGAAACCAGCCGCGGTGCTGGTCCGAGCCTTCCAAATAAAGATCGGCAGGGTACTGAAGAGACCACCCCTCACCCTTCCCTCTCCCCTCAGGGGAGAGGGTGGGGGTGAGGGGTCGCTTTAGGACCGCTTGATGGCTGACTCCGGAATCAAACCAGACATCGAGGATGTCGGTTTCTTTTTTGAGGTCGGGTTTAGAGCAGCAGAGTCCCCCCTCACCCTTCCCTCTCCCCTGAGGGGAGAGGGTGGGGGTGAGGGGACTTTCAAAAAAATCGTTAGGCGATCTCACAAACCAGGCATCTGCCCCCTCTTTCTTAAAAATCTCAACCACTTTCTTCTTAATTTCCGACGCAAAAATTTTTTTGCAGCTTTGGCAACGAATCAAGGGGACCGGGACTCCCCAGTAACGCTGTCTTGAAAGACACCAATCCGGCCGGGTCTCGACCATGGAGCCGATCCGGTTTTTTCCCCACTCCGGAAAAAATTTTATCTTTTTCTGAATATTCCCTAATGCATTACTGCGTAAAGAGTTATGGTCGACCTTCAAAAACCATTGGGGGGTCGCGCGAAAAATCACAGGGTTCTTACACCGCCAACAATGCGGGTAGGAGTGCTGATATTTTTCCTGATGAAGCAATGCTTTTTTCTCTTTGAGAAGTTCGATAATCTTTGCGTTTGCTTTGAAAACATGCATGCCCACCAACTCTCGCGTCATTGCGAGGAGGCCGGAAGCCGACGAAGCAATCTCACGGGATTGCTTCGCCTCGCTTCCGCCACAACGCATCGGCGGACCCGCCGGGGCCTTAGTGGCGGGCGCAATGACGTCGGCCGTAAACCTCCCCTTTTCATCCACAGGTGAAAGTACGGGAAGACCCTCTTTCAAGTGCCCCACCTGATAATCTTCTTCTCCGTGGCCCGGAGCGATGTGGACGATGCCTGTTCCCTCCGTAGCCGAGACATACTCAGCAAGAATAACTTTCCCTTTCCGATTCAAGAAGGGATGCTGGTATTCTAATCCATACCATTGGCGGCCTTTAAAATTTGAAATGGGAGTCCATTGCCCCCCCTCCTTCCCCCTCACCCTTCCCTCTCCCCCTCCAGGGGGAGAGGGTTGGGGTGAGGGGAGAAGATTAAGGTAGAGGGATAAAGATTTAATACGCGATTCTGCCAGAATCCAAATTTCCCCAAGAATGGAAACAACGGAATATTCCAAATCGGGATGAAATGCAACTCCCACATTGGCGGGAAGGGTCCAGGGAGTCGTGGTCCAAACAAGGAGATAAACTGCTTTTCCTTCACGGTTAATCTGATTTTGGGTGTCGATCTTGCTCTGGAAACTATTTTTGTCGACTGAAAATTTCACAAAAATCGAATCCGAGGTTTTATTCTCATATTCCAGTTCCGCATCGGCGAGGGCGGTTTCGCATTCGAAGCACCAGGGAACGGGTTTGAGGGCCGGTTCAATAAAGCCATTTTCATAAAGGGTCAGGAAACTTTCCGCGATAGTAGCCTGATAATCGTAAGCCATGGTGAGGTAAGGGTTCTCCCAATCGCCGAAAACGCCGAGCCGCTTAAATTCCTCGCGCTGGATCCCCACATATTTTTCCGCATAGGCGCGGGCCTTTTTTCGGAATTCCACCTGCGGGACTTCTTCTTTGCGCTTCCCCATCTCCTTTAATAAGGAGTATTCGATCGGAAGGCCGTGGCAGTCCCAGCCCGGCACATAATGGGCGTCAAAGCCCTGCATGGTTTTATATTTGACGATGACGTCTTTTAGGATTTTATTGAGCGCATGGCCGATATGGATGGGGCCGTTGGCATAGGGAGGGCCGTCGTGGAGAATGAATTTTCTCCGGCCGGAGAAATTCTTTCGGATTCTTTCATAGAGCCCCTCCTCCTGCCAGCCCTTGAGCCACTCGGGCTCGCGCTTCGGCAAGTCCCCCTTCATGGGAAAAGACGTCTGGGGGAGATTCAGCGTTTCTTTGTAGGATTTTTCCTGGGTCATCAGAATTTTTTGATGGCGGCTTCAATCAGCTGATCAAGTTTGGGCCCGGCTTCATTCGCCACGCGGATGATCTCTTTGATGTCCACGGGCTCCAAATGGTCGGGATCGCAGACGTCCGTGACGCAGGCCACCCCTAGAATTTCCATTCCCATATGGACCCCCACCAGCACTTCGGGCACGGTGGACATGCCGACCAGGTCCGCCCCCATTTGGCGGAGCATCCGGTATTCCGCGCGGGTCTCGAGATTGGGGCCCAATACCCCGACATAAACTCCGCGGCCCACGTCAATTTTCAGCTCGCGCCCCGTTTTCTCCGTGATCTCAAGCAAACGCTTCGAATAGGGCTGGGACATGTCGGGAAACCGGGGGCCGAGCCGGTCGTCATTCGGGCCCACCAAGGGATTGACGCCCATGAAATTGATGTGGTCTTCAATCAGGACGAGTTGGCCTTTTTTATAATGGAGATCCATGCCTCCCGCGGCATTGGTTACGATGAGAATTTTGGCGCCGAGCTTTGCCATGACTCGCACGGGGAAAGTCACTTCCTGCAAAGAATAGCCTTCGTAGCCGTGAAACCTTCCTTCCATCACGGCGACTTTCCTTCCGCTCAACGTGCCCAGCACCAGCTCGCCCTTATGCGACTCGACGGTCGAATTGGGAAAATGCGGGATCTCTTTATAAGGAAGGCCCGCTTCGGCCTTGACGCGCTTCGCCAAGTTGCCGAGGCCGGTCCCCAAAATAATGGCGATCTCGGGCTGCCAGGAAATTTTTTTGCGGAGCGCGGCCGCGGCCTCCTCGAGATTTTGTGAGAGGGCGAAATCCATCAGGAGGCGAATCGATAGGCGATTTGGGTGAGAATTCCCACCACAAAATGATCGAGAAAACCAATGGCGAGAAAAGCCAGGATCGGCGTAAAATCAATCGCGCCAAACTGCAGAGGAAGTTTCCTGAAAGGAGCCAGCAAGGGGTCGGTGATTTGATTCAGCGTGGTGACAAAGGGATTAAAGGGATCCACGGGAAACCAGGAAAGAATGATGCGGATCACGAGAATGAAATAAAGCATTTTGAAGACCATGCTGAAGAGCATGGCAAGACTTGAAAACAGCTGGGCAAAAATAAACATTTTTCTCTCCTATCGGCGGCTTAATTCCCGGCCCCGCTTGAGTGCGGCCCGTAATCCCTTTGAAACAATCCCCGCCAGGCCCTTTCTCTCGAAGACCCGAAGCGCGGCTTCCGTGGTCCCCCCTTTGGAAGTCACCTGTCTCCGGAGTTCATCCGGGCCCACGGAGGAATTCTTCGCCAGAAGTCCGGCCCCGACGGCGGTCTGCACGGCAAGCTCACGGGCCACTTTTTCCGGAAGCCCGTGCGTTTTCGCTTCCTTGGATAAAAGTTCCATCAAAAGGAAAAAATAGGCCGGCCCGCTTCCCGAAATCGCGGTGACCAGATCAAAATACCGTTCCGAAAGCCGTACCGTTTTTCCGCATCCCGAAAAAACCGCCTCAGCCAATTTCAAAGTCGGTTTCCCGTTTCCGGAAAGCGCGGTGATGGCTTCCCCCACCTGCGCGCCCAGATTGGGCATCGCGCGGACAATGCCGGGGGCTTCTCCGACCGCCCGGCGGACTTTCGCCACCGGCGTCCCCGCAAGGATCGTGATCAAAAGGTGGCGGCGCGTGAAGGCCTTTTGAAATTCCTTGGCGGCTTCGAAAAGGTCCTGCGGCTTCACCGCCAAAACCACGATCTCGGAATGGCTTACCACTTCCGCATTGCTTTTGGCGAGTTTGACTTTCCACCGGCCGGCAAAAGCCCGGGCCTTCGGCAAAATCTTATCATAGACCGTGACTTGGGCGGGACGGACAATTCGATTTTTAAGAAGCCCCGCCAGAATGGCCCCGCCCATATTGCCGCAGCCGATGATTCCAACTCGCTTTTTCAGTTTCATTTTCTTTCTCCGAAGACCGCCGTGCCGATCCGAAGGATCGTTGCCCCTTCTTCCACCGCGATTTCAAAATCAGAACTCATACCCATGGAAAGCTCCCAGAGCCCGAGCGCATCCCTTAAAAGACGAAGGGCTCTGAAACTTTCCCGGACCTTCTTTAAATCTTCGGTCAAAGGGCCGATGGTCATGAGGCCCCGGATCCGAATTTGGGAAAATTCTCTTAATTCCCCGAAGGCTTTTTCGGCTTCTGCCGGCGAAAATCCCGATTTCGTGGCCTCGCCGGCGATATTGACCTGAAGAAGTGCGGCCACGGTGAGGTTTCTTTGCGCGGCCCTTTTTTGAATCTCATGGGCCAGCGGGGTCCGGTCAAGGGAATGCAGCAGTACGGCCTCCCCCAAAAGGTCTTTCACTTTGTTCGTCTGCAGGCTCCCTACAAAATGCCACCGGATTTCCGGCGGGAGGCGGGGTTTTTTTTCGAGAAGTTCCTGGACCCGGTTTTCTCCGAAATCCCGGATCCCTGCATCAAAGGCTTCGCGGATCCGGTCGACGGAAACATTTTTGGTGATCAAAACGAGACGCACTTCCGCGGGGTCTCTTTGGGCGCGCCCGCACGCCTTCTCAATTTTTTCCCGAATCTCCCGGAGTTTCTCCCGGATCATCTCCAGCTAGACACGCATTTCCTGGAACGTCAGCTCAAATTTTTGTAAAAGGGCCTTCAGGTGCTCTTCCGAAACCAGGAGAACCACGTTGTCCTCTTCACGGACAGAATAAACCGCTTCTTTGCCCTCGGCCAACTTTCCCAAAATGAGTTTCTCGGCCTTTCCTCCCGTTGTTCCCACCTGAAGAAAAATGCCTTGAGGCTCGAACCCGAATTTTTCATCCGCCAAATTTTGGCCGTCCAAAAATTCTTTGACGTAGAGACCCTCGAAAGAACTGATGATTTCGGAGACTTTGCCGGGCGGGATTTCGCCGGCCAGGGGAGGCAGGGTCCAATACCACTTTCCTCCGCTTTTCTCAAGCCGGTGTTCCTTATCCGCGGATTTCATGTGGATCCAAAAAGCTTCCTGTAAATTGGAACGGAAAACCTTTTTCTGGCGGAGCGAGTAAACCGTGCGTTCAAAACTGGACCGGAGTTCCACCGGAATCATAAAGTAATCCTTGTCCCCTTCCCACCATGCATAGACGGCCCGGTTGACGGGCGAGAGCTCTCCGAAAAGAAGATAGCGCGGGCGCGGGTCTTTTTGGGTGGCAATCCCCACTTTGATTTTGGGGGAATCAAAGCCGTATTCCCTTTTTTGCTGGCCTTCCAGGGAAAGGTGCCGGACCTTATTGCTGTAGGTCAGCGCGCTGATCATCCCTTCGACGAGGAGATTCTCCGCGGGGTAGGAAACCGGAAATTCGAGCCACCAATTGTTTCCCTCCCGTTTCAAGGAAACCGCTTCCTTGGTGGTCTGGTTTTGGACCATCAGCCAGGTCGTCTGGTCCCCTTGGGCGAGTGTGAAAACTTTTTCGGCGGCGGGCTCGGGCTTCCGGCTTTGGAGAGAAACGGGTTTTTCCCAAATTAAATAGTAACCGCTTAAGCCAGCGACGAGAACGGCGAGAAAAACCGTGGTGGTGATCTTCATGGGAGTTTAGGCGGATTTGCTGCGGCGAATCAGAATTCCGACGGAGCCCACGACAAAAACCGTCAAGGGAAGTCCCGCCACGGCGTAAGCCGCGACCCCGACGGATTGATTCACTTTAAGAAAGAGGGGCTCGAAACGGAGCTCCTTCGCGCGGATCGCGATCCAGCGGTCATCTTTCACAAGCCAATTGAGGGTATTGAGGGCCAGGTCTTTATTTCCCGAAAGACGGAAGTGGGCATTGGTTAAAAAATCGCTGTCGCCCATGACGACGATCCGGGCCCCCCGCGGGGCCTCCTTAAGCTCCACGGCCACCGCCAGATTCACAGGGCCCGGCAGATCGTGCTCGGAATCAAGCTGGGCCTCTCCCGTCTCCAATTTTTTAAGATTGGTCTCCGCCCAGCTTCCCTGACTCGTTTGGGCGAGTTCCGTGATCTCGAGATCCTTGGGGGCGTCCGGCGATTTGCGGACCGTGCGGGCGATCGGAAAAAAGGTGGCCACACGGAATTTTTCGGTGACGGGGTGCGCCGCATACTGGCTCACGAGAGGCACAAGAAAGTCGCCCCCGACAACCTGGCTCACCTTGTCGATCACCACATCATCCCCCAGCTTCAGGCCGAATTTGCCGAGAAGCTCGTGGAAACTTTTTCCCTGGCCCGGATCCATGGGGTCGATCAAAAGAAGGAACCCTTTGCCCGCCTCGGGATATTTTTGTAAAAGTTCTGTTTCCTTTTCGAGGAGCTCGTAACGGGGGCCGGCCACCACCACGGCGCTGCATTCCTCCGGAATGCCTTCGCTGGCGATCTGAATTTCCCGGACTTCAAACTGCTGCTCTTCCAAGGCAAGGCGCCACTCCGAAAGCCCGGTGCGCTCCGTATCAAAGACCGAATTTTCACCGTGGCCCGACGCAAAACAAAGCATCCGCTTCTCCGGGCGTGCCAGCCGGATCAAAGTATTGGTGAGGGACTCTTCGGTGAATTCCTGGACCCGCTGACTCCGGCCTCCATATTCAACCAAAAGGGTCTGGTAGGTATCGATTCGGTGGCGGCGCGCCTCGGAAGGCGAACGGTCCGGATCGAAAAACTCATAGCGGAAATTGGGGTGGTGCGTCGCGAAAGACTTGAGGAGGATTTCCACATCGAAACGGGTCGGGTCTTCATTCGCAAAAAAAGCCCGGACCATGATTTTTCCCTGCTTCATGCGCTCCAGAATGTCGGCGGTCTCCGGGGCCGCGGAATGGACTTTCTCCCGGGTGAAATCAAAGCGCCGGTTGTGGCGGGCCGCAATGAGATAGGTCAGGGAAAGGATGGTGAAAAAAAGGGCCAGGGCCACAAAGAGGTTGAGGTGTTGGGGCAGCTGCTTTTTAAAGGACATCGCCTATCCCCTCCAATTCCTTGTCTCCACCGCACGGAGCGTCAGAAAAAAGAAAAGCGCGATCGCGCAAAGAAAATAAGTCAGGCTGGAAAGATCGATCACGCCCAGGGGAAAATCGCGGAAATTAAAGAAAGGGGACGCGAGATTCAGCCAGCGGGACCAGGGCCGCGGCAGAAACCCCGCCACCCATTCCAAAATCCAAAGCCCCATGAGGGTTAAAAAAGACAGCCCGGCCGAGGCGATTTGATTTTCCGTCAGCGAAGAATAAAACATCCCAAGGGCCAGGAACGTGGCGCCCAGGAGGAAGAAACCGATCACTCCCGCGCCCACCACTCCCAAGTCCACTTTGATGCCCAGCACCCGAAGGACTCCCAGATAAGTCAGGGTGGGCAGGAAAAGGAGCGCGAGCTGGGCCAAAAGAGACAAATATTTCCCCAGCACGATCTCCAAATCACTCAAAGGGTAAGTGTAGAGAAGCTCGAGGGTGCCCGTCTTTTTTTCCTCGGTGATGCAACGCATGGAAAGGAGCGGCGCGATGAAAAGAAAAAGCACGCCCAAATTGAGAATGAAAGCCCCCATGACAAAACGGGTCAGGTTCAGGCCCTGGATCCCTTCGTAGGCCTGACGGGCGGCCTCCATGGAAAGCTGGCTGTAGGCCAGCAGAAAGAAAGTGAAAAAAATCCCGGCAATTAAAAGAAAAGCGGAGGTTGCGAAAACACCCGTCCACGAACGGAAAAGACTCACGAAATCTTTTTTGAAAATGGGCCAAATGCCGCTCATACGAAGCTTTCCGTCCCCTTTTTTTCGGAAACAACGATTTTCAGGAAGATGTCTTCCAAGCTGAGGCGTTTCGTCGAAATCTCGAGCAGAGGAAATCCGGCGCCCACAATTTGTCTCGAAATTTCGGAGCGAAGATCGTCGTGAAGAACGGTGTAGAGCAAAAAGGTCACGGTCGAATCGCGCTCGGTGGTCTTCACGAGGCTCTCGACGCCGGGGATCGATTGAAGCACTTCTTCGAGCCTCCGGACCTCTTCGTCTTCATCCACGACGCTCCGGAGCCCCACGCGCACTACAATCTCCTGCTGGTTGCGAAGTTTCTTCTCCAAATCCTGCGGGTCGCCTTTGGCAATGATCCGCCCCTGATTCAGAATCAGGACCCGTTCGCAAAGATGGCTCGCCTCAGGAAGAATGTGGGTGGAGAGAATGAGCGTCCGTTCTCTGCCAAGTTCTCTAATGAGTTCGCGGATATCAATAATTTGCTTGGGATCCAGACCGCTCGTGGGCTCGTCCAAGATTAAAATATCCGGATCGCCGATCAGGGCCTGTGCCAGGCCCACGCGCTGGCGGTAACCTTTTGAAAGGTGGCCGATCAATCTTCCACGCACCGTCTCAAGCCCGCAGCGTTCGATCTTTTCTTGAATTTCTTCCTTTCGCATTTTACGGGGGATTTGTTTGATCTCGGACACAAAGTGGAGGAATTCCTCCACTTTGAGGTCGGAATAAAGGGAAACCCTTTCCGGCATATAGCCGATGCGCTTTTTAAGTTTCTTGGGTTCTTTGGCAAAATCCACATCATCGATGGTGACCCGGCCTTCGGTGGGAGGAAAAAAACCGGCCAGGATGCGGATCATGGTGGTCTTTCCGGCGCCGTTGGGCCCGAGAAGACCCAGGACCTCGCCCCGCGCAATGTCAAAGGAAAGCCCGTGAAGGACTTTCAGGGGGCCGAATTGTTTGGTAATGTCCTGAACCGAGATCATGCAACTCCTATCCCGTCATTGCGAGACCGCCGAAGGCGGGCGAAGCAATCCCTGGCCTTGGGATTGCTTCGTCGGCCTCCGGCCTCCTCGCAATGACTAAACGCTTTGGACCTTTACGAATTTTCTTTTTCCGCATTGAATTAAAACCGGTTTCTCCAATCGGACCTTCAGGCGCTCGTCGCTCACTTTTTCGGAATCGAGCTTCACCCCGCCCTGCGAAATCAGCCGCCGCGCCTCCATTTTGGAGGGGACAAGGCCCGCTTCTTTTAAAAGACTCACAATGTCCATTTCCTTTTCTTTGAGGCGGACGGTCTCGATCTCCTGGGGAAGGCCTTTGTCTTTGAAGACATGGTTAAATTCGGCCTCGGCCTCCTCCGCCTTCTTTTCCGAATGATAGGCCTTCACGATTTCAAAGGCAAGGCGCGCCTTGGCGTCCCGCGGATGCACCTTCCCCTGTTTGAGGCCCTTTAAAAGGTTTCCTCTTTCTTCGGAAGAAAGAGGTGCCACGTATTGATAATAACGTTCCATCAAGGCGTCGGGGATCGACATCAGCTTGCCGTACATTTCCTTGGGCGAATCCTGCAAAGCAATTTGATTACCGAAAGATTTAGACATTTTTTGAACGCCGTCCATTCCTTCAATCAGGGGAAGCGTCAGGACCACCTGCGGTTCCTGCTTCCATTCCCGCTGGAGTTCCCTCCCCACGAGCAAATTAAATTTTTGATCGGTCCCGCCGATTTCCACATCCGCTTTAATTTTCACCGAATCGTAACCCTGAAGCAAAGGGTATAAAAATTCCACCAGCGCAATCGGCTGGCCTGATTGGTAACGCTTTTCAAAATCGTCCCTTTCAAGGAGCCTTGCCACCGTGTACTTCGAGGCCAGCTCGAGAAACTGGCCTGAATCCATTTCTTCAAGCCATTCCGAATTGTACCGGACTTCGGTGCGGCGCGGGTCCAGGATCCGGAAGACCTGCTCCTGATAAGTCAGGGCGTTTTTCTTCACTTCCTCACGGGTCAGCATCTTCCGGGTTTCGCTTCTTAGCGAAGGATCGCCGATCCGGGCCGTGAAGTCCCCGATAATGAAAATCACGAGGTGTCCCAGCTCCTGAAACTGGCGGAGCTTCCTTAAAGGAACCGTGTGACCCAGGTGAAGGTCCGGCGCCGAAGGGTCCGCCCCGTATTTTATCCGGAGAGGACGGTTTTCTTTTGCCGACCGGGAAAGCTTTGCCTCGAGTTCTTTTTCGGTGACAAGGTCAACTGTCCCGTCCCTGATCAGTTCGATTTGTTTTCGGACATCCACCGGGAACCTATCTTTTTGTCCAGAAAGAGGTTAGTGCAAAGTTTCTATTGTAACAAGCCGGCCTTCCCGGGTCAAACCAAGGATTAAGCGGATATTTCGAGGGCCTGCTCGCTCTTCAGGTGCTGCACGAACTCGGCCAGCTGGATGGCAAAGAAGGAAATCCCCCTTTGGATTTCAGGCCGGGCACCCGGCATAATATTGGGAATTTGCTCTAAAAGAAGGCGGCGGCGCATTGCCTGATCTTCAACGCCATAAAGGAGTTGGGCGGCTTTTCTTAAGGCCAGAAGGGCAAAGACCACGGCCGGGATATCACTCGAATGGACCTTGTCGGGATCCAAGAAAAAGTTCGCGTCTCCCGTAATTTGAATGAGTTCCGAAAGAAGCGTGGCGACACCGAATTGATTGGTTTGAATAAAGTTATTAATGGCCTGTTCGGGGGTTTGGCCCTCTCCGGGTTCAATCACCCGGACCAGGCTTTCAACCTCGGGCAGGACCCCCTGGGTCAGCACAATTTTGTCGGCGATGTCGAGCGTGCTCTCCCCCTTGAGGAGCTGGGCCAGCCGGTTTCGAATGAGATTCAAAGTGTCCTTCTTATTCCCCACCACCGCGATGAGGGGTTCTTTAATCCCGGCCTGGCGTTTGAGGTCCCGGAAAGAATTCAAGAGAAGAAAGAGTTCCTGCGGGTCCTTGTCTTTAAGGAACTTGTCCAGCCATTTCTGGTCCAGGAGAACAAAGCCAAGGTCCGGCGTCTGTTTATTAAGGAAATTGTCCGCCATTTTCACTCTTCCCTCTCCTAGAATACTCGTCGGAGCCTCGGGAATGAGCCCGTCAATCGCGGCATAAACCGGTTTCCCGAGGAAATTCACGGCCGTGAGGAATTCCGCCAGGGCCCGGGGCCCGAACCGCTCGCCAAGACGCATGGGGATAATGCCGCGCGTGAAATATTTCGTCACAATCTGCACCGCGGCGGTAAACACCTGCTCCAATTCTTTTTCATAATCTACAAATTCTTCTTTATTGACTCTATTCTCTGGTTGTGCTAAATTTTGAGTACCTCGCGAGAGAGAAAGAGCTATAGGTTTTGAAAAACCGCTCGGTCGGACATCAAGTTCCGGCCGGGCGGTTTTTGTTTCTGCAACCGTTCGCACCTGTACGCCAATGCTTTGGTGGCGGACCTCGGCGCGGGGAAGGTCTTCGATTTTTCCTGTCGTCTGGACCTCAGCATCGGAAACTATCTCGAAACGGACCAGGCGCTTGGCCTTGTCGATAGTGAGGATTTTGACTTGCATGCTCTCATTGCCGTTCTTGAGAATGTCGTCCTTCCGAACGATTGTCGGATCTGAACTTTCCCCTCCCAACAGCACGCCGGAATGGAAATACCGAATCTGGGCTTCCACTGTATCACTTTGTCCGGTATCAAGGTTGATGGAGAGTTGGTAACCACTCCCCAGGTTGTAAGTAAGGGCCGATACATTTTTGGCAAAGTGCGGCGTAACTGCCTTTTTGTCCGCCCGCACCTCGGCCCTTGCGCCTGTTTGCACGAATTCCGTTTGATCTTTCTCCCGCGCTTCTACTTCCTCGATTTGAGCCTGGGTTTTGATCTTGTAAATACGGATTTCGAAACCGATCCTTTCAACCCGGTAACGGGCTTGGGGATCGCGGTAATAAAGGTCAAGGTGTTCAACCACTGCCAAGCCCAAATCTTCCGCCCCGTCGATTCGGCGTACGGAACCGTCTTGAGATTTTGTTACCAACGTATACGCCTTAAAGCCGTCCCGATCCGACCAGGCAGTCACATTAATATTTTTTCTGGCGGGCGATCCTGAAATATATTCTTGGGCAAGCCGGTTGATCGTCGCGGCCAATTCGTCGTGTCCCGCTTCCGCCCGCACCTCGGCGCGGCTTGTGGCGTGGATGTCGGTACCATTTTTGATTTGGACCTCAAAGGGGAGCTTTCCGCCGGTGGGGTCGGTCAGACTCATGGCCGCTGCCATTAATTTCCCGATCGGATCGTTTTCGCCCGCCGCGTATTTCCCATTTTGATAACGGGTCTTGGCAACCAGCTGGTCCTCCAATTCGCTGTTCAGGAAAATCCGTATATTGGCGTTTCCCCGGCGAGAACGAAGGATCTTTTTCACTTTCGAGCGCACTTCCCGGGCCAAGTTATTAGTGGTAATTTTCCGGGCGGGAATCATGACGATAAGACGGAACACGGCGTGAATGATGCCGCCGACCGTCCAAACCAATAACCCGGCGAATGCGCCGGCGAATTTTCTAAGAAGGTAGATTGCGGCCTCCCCCGCCCCTTCCCACATTCCCCGAAGGAGCTCCGCCAGCACCTCACGGAAAGGAGTCAGAAATTCCTTATTTTTCCGGATGAAGCGTTTCGCTGTCTCGAGATCGGCGCGGGAAAATTGGCGGCTGCCGAGCTGGCGGAGGAGCCGTTGTGCTTCTTCATAGACTGTCTTGTTGTCTTTATGGTAGGCGTTATTGAAAATATCTCTCAATTTCCCGTCGAGCCTCTCCCGCTCATTCAAAAGCCGAATCCGTTTTGAATCCGCCCTTACCTCGGCGCGGGGAGACGACTTTTTAATATAATCTTCTGGCAAATAAGTATTGACAAAAGATAAAATCTCTGACAGGCTGACTTCTCTTATGGAATCTGACAAAGAATTCTTAACGGAGGCAAGGAGAGATTTCATTGAGCGCGCGATGCTGAATGTCTTCTCAATCACCTTTGCGGCCGCATACGCCAGTAATTTCTTTACTTTATTTTCCGTCCACGTTAAAATTGCTGTGATTGCTGTGGGAGCAGTGGCTTTCCTCATCGGCTTTTCCATCAAGAAAGGGGGGTGATCCGATGATCTTGGGAACTGTAATGGCATTGATAATCTTTCTGATAGTCGGAGGAATCCTTCTCTTCGACTGGTACCAACGAAAACACCGCGGTCACCATTCTTAAACTGCCTCTCCCTTACCTTCTCTTTCTTCCGCACCTCGGCGCGGGAAGAAGAATAAGACTTGACAAAAAGTGAATTATATATTACATAAAATGAAAATAAAGCAGGGGATGTTCCTAAGAGGTTTTCTGGTGTATGATTACTTTTGACGAGTCGAGTAAGGAGTTTATCGCCCGAAATATTGCCGATTTGGGGAAGGCGACCCTCACGGTAGGGCTTGCCAGTTACTTTTTCGAGAAGTTGTCCTTGTCCTGGCGCATCGGCATCACGATATTCGGGGTAGCTTTTGTGGTATTTGGGATTTTGATCCACGCCGCGCGAAAAGGAGGCAAGCCATGACCGTATTTGTTGGAATGGCGGTCTTATTAGCCATTGTGCTGACGCTTTTATATCTTGACTCCCGCCGACACCGGAAACAAGCCCACTAATACTTCCTCCCCTTCTCTCTGTCTGACCTTCTGATAATCTGATTTTCCGATCTTCTCGAACTTCTCGAATTCTCCGCACCTCGGCGCGGGGGGTGGGGATGAAAGGCCGGCCGCCCCGCTTGATTGTCGTCACACGGCGGTTTGCGTCGATGCCGACATGAAAGGTCACATTTTTGTTGGAGGGAATGGGGGAAGTGACGGTCCATTTGCGTTCTTTCCAGTCCCATTCCCATCCGTCCACGTTGAAATATTGGACAAAACGAATGACGGCCTGGGGACTCATCCCCCGCTTTCCTTCGCGTCGCTCCATCAGCTGCTCTTGCTGCTCACGATTGGCAATAATTTCGTCAATGTTCGGCGTCTCAAAGGCGAGAACCGCGTCGAAATCTTTGAAGAATTGATAATGGTCGAGGAGGGCCTGGGCCACCGTCTTTTTGAGGCCCGGCGGGACCTTACTCATATCAAAATCAAGGTCCGGATACATCCAGCCGTCCAGAATGAAAACCCCGATCTTGCCCTTCAAAATAAAGGGCCCGGCGTATCTCTCGAGCCGGCTTAAGAGGGATTTAACGGGCCGCCACGAACGAAGACGCTGGAGCCATTTTAATTGAAAAAGCCAGTTCAAAAATCGAAAGAGGGGGGTCAAAAAGAAATGCTCGCGCGGGTTGTCGTCAATCCGCTTGAGGAAATTCCCCATTTTGATGACGGATTTCGCGTGGCTTTCTTCAACTTCTTTGAGGCCTCTTTTGATCCAATCGGTGTCATGAGTGCCGGGGATGCCGCGATTCGAAACGCCGGGGAGGCCGGGATCATAGCCCAGGGTCTTCAGCGCTTCCCGCGCCATGTGGCCCAGATAAAAATCGTCGATGGCCCGGGTCCCGCTCCGCCCTTCTTCCTCAAGTTCGAGCAAGGCGTTCAGGACCGGGACAAGGGCCCTTGAGGTCACGGTTTTGCCCCGTCCCTGGCTTCCATAAATATAAACCTTATAAGGGACGTTCTTTCCCGCCCGCCGGTCCTTTGCCCGCTTCTGGACCACAATCCACTGGCTGAAGGGAATATAAAAACGCCACAGCGTGTCGACCGGAATGGGGACGCCGGGAAGATAACTCTTCCACCATTTTGAAAATTCCGGCCAGGCCTTCTGAAGAATTTCCAATCTTTCAAGGACGATTTCGCCGGCGGTCTGTTCTGCAAGATTGCCGAAGATGGCGGTTTGAACAGGATCGGCAAGAAGCGTTTCCCGAAGCATCTGCATTTCTTCCAGCGTTGCCCCGCGGCCTTCCGCAATTTTGGTCAAAGGTTTGGTAAAAAGGTTTATGAAATCAATCCGCACTTCAGCGCGCGATGAGGCATCGCCCTCGTAAATCAATTTCGGCCCGGCGATTTCTCCATAATCAATGACCTGACGCGATGATGACCGGGCCCTTACCGGGATGCCTTCGGGGGCACGGACCAGGAATTTGAGCGATTGGGCACTGATTTCGACGGGAGTCAATTCGATTTCGTCATTGAGGACCAAGGTTTCGCCCTTGTTCCACCATTTTGAAAAAGGTTGTCTCTTGAGATCGGCGGACGGGCGGCCCATGACATTGACTTTGGTATATTTTGAGCGCTCCAATCCTTTCTGGGTCACGGAAATGCCCCGCTCCGCCCAAACCAAAAGCTCAACCCCCTCGGCAGAAAGATACTCCACTGCGATTACAGCTTGTTGATTGTCCCCGATCTCGATTCGCTGGCTTGCGGGCGATATCACGAGCGGGAATTCTTTGAAAGACGCGGGGGGCTGCGGCGCCTCGACCTTCGGGCCGGCTTCTCTTCGCTCTTTGATGATCTTCTCGAAAATTTCGATCCGACGAACGGGAATCTCTCGCGGCGCTTCGACACCGATACGGACCTTGCCCCTATCAATCTCAACGACTGTTATCTTGATATTGTCATTGATGCTCAAAGTGTCTTTTATTCCCATCGTGAAAAATGGTGCCGCGGCCTTTCCCTCCCGCCGAGGAATTTCCCGGGTCTGGCCTCCGGGGACAATCTTCGCATTGCCGGTCACTTCGATCGCCGAGTGGTCAGCACTAAACCACTTAAGCCGGACCACGACTTCTGCCTCTGCACCGATGATAATACTGTCTTCGTTTGACTTCGGCCTTCTTGAGAGCACCAGCATCCGCACCTCGGCGCGGCGGGGAGAAAAATAAGACTTGACAAGACGAAGCGTATTGCGATCCTTCCTGGTGAATGCAGGGACTGTCTTTCTTGCCGGGCTCGTGGTGGGGTCCTGGCTGCGACCCGAAGGTTTCAGGTTGTCTTTTTTTGTGTCAGGAAGTACTCTATACCTCATGACGCTTGCCATTTCGCTCGCTCTGACAAGCGGGGAGGACAGTTGAAATGCACCCCATCTGGATTGTGTATTTAACGGTTCTCTTGGTCTGCTTATTTGCCCTCGGCTGGCTTCTGTTTGACCGATACCAAAAACGGCATCTCCACTAATTGTCTGATCCCCTGATAATATGATCTTCCGATCCTCTCGAACTTCTCGAATTCTCCGCACCTCGGCACGGGGGGGAGAAACTACGGGAGTACGTCCGGCGGTAATCTCGAGATCTTGAGGGACGAGCAAACCGCCTTTGAAAGTAAGGGTGACGCCTCCTGTTCCGTTGAGCTTCACTCTCACGGCAGGGCCTTCAATCGGGATCGCATTCGCCCCGCCCAAAATCCGCGCCATCGGAACGCTCATCCGCCTCGCAACCCATCCCAAATCTTCGCCCAGGAGGGCGGCGTGGGGGTCCATCCGGCGCGGCGTTTCCATGGTGGATTGGAGGACGGACTCAATGTAATCTTCGCGGCTCCCCGCTTCCGCAATGCGGGGAGAAATTAATGCGTAACTGTATCCCTGATTTCCGAAGAATTGACGGAAAGGCCCGGCGTGGAATCCGCCGGTGATCACGACGGCCTTGTCGGCATTCAGCGCTTTCATCCGCGCCGTTACGTTTTCCGTGAGCCAGCGGTCGCGGTCTTTGACGCCTTGATAAAAATCAAGCGCCCGGTCGAAAAGGATTTCGATTTCCGGGACGTGCTGAAATTTCACTCCGCGGGTTCTTTTGCTCCGGCCGACCTCAAGAAACCGCTCGATCACTTTTCCCGGACGGACGGCCTCAACGCGGGAGAGGAGGTTTTCATGGTCTTCGGGAGTAAATTCCAGGGCAAAAAGCCTTTTGAGGAGACGGTGATCTTTGAGAAGAGAAAGAATTTTTTTCTCTTCCGGCGTGGAAGCGAGTTTCTCCGCGATCTTGTCCTCGAGGCGCGCAATTTCCTCGGCCAAACGCTCCCCTTTAATTTCGCTCTGTAAAATCAAATGCCCGATGAAATACTCTATATTGGGATAAGCCTCGTAATTGAAATTCGGCGGAAGGGCCGCCGCCATTCTCTCGAAAAGCATTCTTGTGTCCGGATCGGGCAACTGGTGGCGGGACAAGGGGGAAGAAAGAAGGGATTGGATTTGCTCGAAGTCATTGCGAGGGAGCGAAGCGACCGAAGCAATGCCGGAGATTGCTTTGAGAAATTGGTTTCTTTCCTTTTCAAACGCCTTTAAATCAATCTTCTTTTCGAATTCGCCCAGTTTGTAAATCCGGATAAGTGCCGGCCAATCGATTTGATAAACCGGGTCCAGTAAATCCATTTCCAGATATTCTTTCGCCTGGGTCTTAAGGGCGGAAAGCCAATCCAAAATCGGAACCCGCTTGGTTTCGTAATCTTCGAGACGCCTCAAAAAAGCGCGGAGGTCTTTATTGAGATAGGGGCCCACCAGATAATCGATCTGCCGGTCCATTTCTTCGATGAAGTTCTGCGATTTTTTCCGCTCGGTCAAAACCGCTTGAAAGGCTTCGCGGTTCGTGCGATAGGCTTCGACATTTTCGATCCCGTAGGCCTCGACCTGGGATTCGTCCAATAGGAAAAGTTCGTCTCCCTTGACCAAAGCTTCCCGCGTGAGTTCCTCTGCGATCTTCCGCGTGAGGTCCATCCGTTCGGGAAAGAGTTTTAAAAGTTCGGGATTGAGTTGGGAGGCGCTTCCTTCCAGAAGAAGGAGTTTTACGCCATAGGTTTTTTTGAGGTAATGAAGGAGGGCTTCGATTTTCTTCTGTGCTTCATAATTTCCGTGAGCGGTCTGGATGTGAAGGACAAGGGGCCCCTGGCCCAGGGTCACATTCTGAAGGGTCCCCAATTCCGGGGGGATATTGAGGGAAAGGTTTGAAAAAGTTTTGACTTCGGCGGCCAAAGCGGGAGCCATGGGCCCGAATTGGGTCACAAAGAAGCAACCGGCGGTGAGTAGAGAAATCAGGGATTTAGTGGTTTTTTTCATTACCTTTTTCAATAGCTTTAAGATTGATGGAAAAAAATATACCTCTCTCCCATCTGATTTCTTTAGTTTTTAAGGAGATTTGGACTTTCTAAAAAACTTAAGAAAGATTAACCCACTTAGGCACAAAATTCAAGCAAAACCAGTAAAAAAATTGTCCTCTTAACCTAAGGCTAGTAAAGGGGTTAAGCTAAGACAGGGCTGTTCGTAGCACGTCAAGATGACCCCTTTTTCTAGCAAATGAATTGTCCCCTCCGGGTTATTTAGACAAGACATAAAGGTTTCTCTTTTTTTAAGTTTTTGGGTTTGTGGTAGGGCGGGTAGA
>Ga0187893_10003017_pt1 | contig 35335 bp, 30 predicted proteins | sample MA1701074metaG_FD_139574 | JGI IMG/M metagenome (GOLD analysis project Ga0187893, IMG submission 139574) | White microbial mat communities from a basaltic lava cave in the Kipuka Kanohina Cave System on the Island of Hawaii, USA - MA170107-4 metaG ...
CGAAAAGCGAGCGCGCGGCGTGCCGTGGCCTGGAACGCCGCGGCGGGCGCCGCGGTGACCCTCGGCTTCGACTGGATCCACGCGAAAGCGCTCTACTCGGGCAACGAGACGGCCGAGTCGCTGGCGGGCGTCCCGCGGGAAGGGCTCGGCGGGACTTCGCTCCGCGCGGGGATCGTCGCGGTGGGGGCGGGGGGGCTCGCGCGCCTGCTCCGGCGGAGAGCGCCGTGATGGGGTCGGTGCTCATCGTCGGCGCGGGCGGGATCGGCTCCCCGGTGGCGTGGATCCTGCGGGAGGCGGGGGTCGAAGGGATCACGGTGGCCGACCCGGACGAGGTCGAGCTGGAGAACCTCCACCGCCAGATCCTCTTCCGCGACGAGGATTTGGGCCGTGCCAAGGCGGAGGTGCTCGCCGGAAGGCTCGGCGTGGAGGGGATGCGCTTGAGGATCGAGCGGGAGAACGGGCCCGCACTCCTGAGCGAGCGCGCATGCGTCGTGGACGGCACCGACAGCTTCGCGGCCAAGATGCTCCTCAACGACCTCTGCCTCGACGCGGGGGTGCCCCTCGTGCACGCGGGGGCCGCGGGGTTCCGCGGCCAGGTCCTGCTCGTGCGCCGCGGGGGGCCCTGCCTGCGCTGCCTACTGCCCGAGCCGCCCGATGCCGCCACGGATGAGTGCCGCGTCACCGGCATCCTCGGCCCTGCCGCCGGCTCGGTGGCGGCCTTGGCTGCCGGGGAGGTATTGCGTTCCCTCGCCGGCGACCGGGGGCCGTCGGACCTGCTCCTGGTGGATCTGGCCAATGGCCGCCTCCGGCGCTCCTCCCTGGCGCCGGCCCCCGGCTGCATTTGCTCGGCAAGCGCGATTCCCGCTGCCGGCTCCTCCTGCTAGGCTAGGAGGGGCATGCGCACGAAGAAGAAATTCATCATCACGTTTCCCAAGAACCTGGTGCGCGAGCCTTGGAACTACAACCTCATCACGCGCTACGACATCATTCCCAACATCGTGGCGGGCACGATCTCGGAGGAGAGCGCCATCCTCGGTTACGAGTTCGACGGCGAGGAGGCCAACGTGCGCCAAGCCATCGCCTATCTCAAGGAGAAGGGCGTCCAGGTCGAGGCCGTCGACGAGATCCGTCTCTGAGCCTCGCGCCCAGCCAGGTCCGCCGCTACGCGCGCCAGATCCTCCTCGCGGAGGTGGGGGGGGACGGACAGGCGCGCATCCTCGCAGGGTCCGTCGTCGTGCGCGGCCACGCTCCGCTCTGCGTGGCCTACCTGACCGCCGCTGGTGTCGGGCGCGTGGCGTTCGAAGGAGTGGCCGATGTGGTGGTGGATCTCGCGGACGGTGCGGGCATCGGGCCGGCTGGGTTCTGGGGAGGCGCCCTGGGACGTCGCGTCCTGGTCGGCGGCCCGCCTGCGCGAGGCGAGCCTCCGCACCCCGCGGCGCACGCGCTCGTCGAGACGCTTGCCGCAGGCGAGGCGCTGCGGATGCTCCTGGGCGCGCCCCCGCACAGCTACGACTTCGTTCTATAGCAGGGGAGCGTAGATCCGGAGATAGGTGGCGATTACGTGCCAGGCGATCCAGGCGGCCATGATGCCCCAGAGGAGCTTGCCGAGGATGCCGCAGGACCGGAGAAAGCCGTTCTCCGCCAACTCCCCTTCCTCGGCGGCGATCGACTCGAGCGCCGCCGTGAGGTCGCCGGAGGCCTCCGCCGTCGAGACTCGCGAGATCTGATCGGGAGCGAGGAGTCCGCCGCGGGCCAACGCGACCGCCAGGGCCTCGCCGCGCGCGATCGCCTCGCGCGCCTCGGCACGCTCGGCGACGCGCGCCCCGTGCGACGCGACAACGAGAGATCGCTCGAGGGGGATCGCCGACTCGTAGCAGGCAGCGAGGATCGAGGCGAAGGTGGCGCGCCGCCCGTGGCGCGCGGCGCGGCCGAAGCCCGGAAGCCGGTCGACGATGCGCCGGAGCCGGGCCCTGCCCGCGGGGGTACGGCGGAGCAGGAGGACGGCGACGAGCAGCGCGTAGGCCGGCAGCAGCAGGGCGAATACGCGTGCGAACCAGCCCCCGGGAAAGACGCCGCGGGCGACGGCTCCGGGGAGCGGCACCAGGATCGCCGCCAAGTGGAAGAGCAGGATGGGATAGCCGGAGGCGGTCCAGAGGCGCCGGAGGGCGCTCGCGCGTCGTTCGCGCAGGGCGACGAGCCGATCCAGAGTGGCGTCGAGACGGCCGGTCTCCTCGCCCGCCCGCACGAGCGCGATTTCCTCGGAGGGGGCCATTCCCTCCAGCGCGGAGGAGAGAGGTGCCCCTCCGGCGAGGGCCGCCTCCATGCACTCGCCCAGCGCGGCGCCCAGGGATCCGTTCTGACGCAGGATCCGCACCGCCTCCGCCGGAGCCACCCCCGCACGCAGGAGCGCGGCTAGTCCCGCATATGCGTCCCGCAGGGGGTCGGGCATGCGGGTGCGGCGCGGCGCGCCTACTTCGGCTCTTCCTCTGCCTCGCCCACGTACTCCGCCGATGGGTCGTAGGGTCCGGGCATCTTGTCGAGCTTCTCCAGGTCGACCTTCCAGCGCTTGTAGTGCATCCGGATGATGTAGGCGATGTACTTCTTCTCGCTCCCGGGCCGCAGCACCGACTTGTTCTTGGCGTTGAGCCAGCCGTCCATCTCGCGCAGGGCTTCGTCGCAGAGCTTGAGGGAGGACTCGAGCAGCCTCTCCTCGTTGCTGTCCACATCGGTGATGGTGTCGCGCAGCTTGGCCATCGCACCCAGCATGCGCGGGAACGCGGGCTTCCCGATCAGGATGAGTTCGTCCTTGGCGCGCAGCGACGCCTTGCCTGCGTCGTGATCCATGACGAGCTTGATCAGCTCGTCGATGCGCGCCCGGAGCTCGGGTGGCGTGTCTTCCAGGTGGGCGAGGTCCGACGGCGCGTCGTACTGGCTCACCAATTCGCGCGGCTTCTCGCCCCCGATCTTGGGTTTGTCGGGCGCGACCGCGGGCTTGTCCGGAGTCTCCGGCGACGGCGTGTCGGCCGCGGCCGGCTTGTCGGGTGTCGGGGCGACGGGGGTCGGGGGCACCTTCTCCGAGGTTCCCGTGCCGGGATTTGCCGGCTGATCGGCGGTGGGGGTTCCGGGCGCCAGTTCGGGCACGGTTTCCTTGTCCTTCTTCTTCATGGTGAGGAAGAGGACCAGTACGAGGGCCAAGGCCAGCACGCCGCCGATGACGACGACCTTCTGGCCGCCTCCCGGGGCCGCGCGCTGGTAGCGTCCGGCGCGCCCGCCGCGCCCCTCCTCCTGCTCCGCCGGCGCTTCCCTCCGCGAGGCGCGCCCGCGTGCGGCGGCCGGCTTTTCGGCGCGACCCCGTCCGGCTCGTGCCGCGGGACGGCCGCGAGAGGAGGAGCGGCCGGAGACCGGCGAGGCCGGTTTCTCCTCGCCCACCTTGACGGTGGCGCCGCACTCCTTGCAGGCGAACCCGGCGGCAGTGAAGCCCTCCTTGAGCTTGTACTTCTTTCCGCAGCGGGGACAGACGGCGACGGTTCCTTCGGTCATGGGCGCGCTCCTCGTCTAGACAACGAAACATGATACCGCAGGTTCGCACCCCCCCGGCCCCCCCTTCCCCGGCCCTCCCCGTGATGGTTCGAGCCGCCCGGCGCGAGAGAGCGGGGGGACGGTCCTAGAATGGCTCCCATGTCCGCCTTCCGCTTGGAGTCCGAGTTCGAGCCGAAGGGGGACCAGCCCGGCGCCATCGAGGCGCTCTCGGCGGGGATCGCGGAAGGGGCGCGGGAGCAGACCCTGCTCGGCGTGACCGGGTCGGGCAAGACCTTCACCCTCGCCCACACCCTGGCGCGGGCGGGAAGGCCCGCCCTGGTGCTCGCCCCCAACAAGATCCTCGCGGCGCAACTCTTCGAGGAGTTCCGCCACCTCTTCCCCGGCAACGCGGTGGAGTACTTCGTCTCCTATTACGACTACTACCTGCCCGAGGCCTACGTCCCCTCCACCGACACCTTCATCGAGAAGGAGGCGACGATCAACGACCGCATCGACCGGATGCGCCACCGCGCAACCTATTCGGTCCTCACGCGGCGCGACGTGATCGTGGTCGCCTCGGTCTCCTGCATCTTCGGCCTCGGCTCGCCGGAGTCCTACCACGACATGCATCTGCACCTGGAGGCGGGGCAGACCCAGGCGCGGGACGAGCTCCTGCGCAAGCTCGCGATCAACCTCTACAACCGCGCCGGTCTGGACTTCCACCGCGGCACCTTTCGCGTGCGCGGCGACGTCGTGGACGTCTTCCCGGTCTATGCCGACGACGAAGTCGTGCGCCTCGAGTTCTTCGGGGACACGCTGGAGGCGATTCGCATCATCGACCCCCTCACCGGGGAAGTGCGCGAGACCCGCGCGAGCATCGACCTCTACCCGGCGAGCCACTACGTCACGCCCCAGGAGCGCATGGACAAGGCCTGCACCACCATCGAGGCCGAGCTGGAGGAGCGCATCCGCTTCTTCCGTGCGCACAAGAAACTCCTGGAGGCGCAGCGGATCGAGCAGCGCACCCGCTACGACCTGGAACTGCTCCGCGAAGTGGGGACCTGCGCCGGGATCGAGAACTATTCGCGCCACCTGGACGGGCGGGCGCCGGGCCAGGCTCCCTGGACGCTCCTGAGCTACTTCCCCAAGGACTTCCTGCTCGTCGTGGACGAGAGCCACATCTCGATCCCCCAGGCGGGCGGGATGTACCGGGGGGACCGCTCGCGGAAGGAGGTCCTGGTGGACCACGGCTTCCGGCTCCCCTCCGCGCTGGACAACCGCCCTCTCACCTTCGAGGAGTTCGAGGAGCGCGCCGGCCAGCGCATCTACGCCAGCGCGACCCCCGCCGACTTCGAGCTGCGCCGCTCGACGGGCCGCGTGGCGGAGCAGATCGTCCGTCCCACCGGGCTCGTGGACCCCGTCGTGGAGGTGCGGCCGGTGGAGCACCAGGTGGACGATCTGATGGCCGAGATCCGCGCCCGGGCGGCGCTCCGCGAACGCACCCTGGTGACGACCCTCACCAAGCGGATGGCGGAGGAGTTGACCGAGTATTTCGCCGAGGCGGGAGTGCGCTGCCGCTACCTCCACAGCGACATCGAGACCCTGGAACGGACCGAGATCGTGCGCGATCTCCGGCGGGGCTCCTTCGACGCGCTCATCGGGATCAACCTCCTGCGCGAGGGGCTCGATCTCCCCGAGGTCTCCCTCGTGGCGGTGCTGGACGCCGACAAGGAGGGGTTCCTGCGCGACGCGCGCTCGCTCATCCAGACGAGCGGCCGCGCCGCCCGCAACGTGAACGGCAAGGTGATCCTCTATGCCGACACGGTGACCGGCTCGATGCGGAGGGCGCTGGACGAGATGGACCGCCGCCGCACCCGGCAGCTCGCCTACAACGCGGCGCACGGCATCACCCCGGAGAGCGTGCGCAAGCGCATCGGCGACCTCCTGGCGAGCGTCTACGAGGCGGACTACGCGCCGGTCCCCGAGACGCGGGAGGAGGCCCCCACCTTCGAGCGCTGGTCCCCCGAACGCACCACGCAGGAGATCGCGCGGCTGCAGCGGGAGATGCTGCGGGCGGCGGAGGAGCTGAAGTTCGAGCGCGCCGCCGAGCTGCGCGACCGGATCCGCGAGCTCGAAGCGCACGAGCTGCGGGTGCGATGAGCGACGAGGCGAGGCTGGAGGCGCTGCGGGAGAGGGTCGAGGCGCTGCCCCGCTCCCCCGGCGTCTATCTTCTCGAGGACGCGCAGGGCAAGGTGGTCTACGTGGGCAAGGCGGCGGATCTGCGCGCGCGGGTCCGCTCCTACCTGCGCCCGGAGGGGGACGGCCGCGCCGCCGCCCCGTTCCTCGCGCGCCGCGTCGCCGGCGTGGCGTTCATCGCCACCGGCAACGAGAAGGAGGCGCTGCTCCTCGAGAATACCCTCATCAAGCGCCACCGCCCCCGCTACAACGTGCGGCTCCGCGACGACAAGGCGCACCTCTGCATCCGCGTCGATACCGCGCACGCCTGGCCGCGCCTCCACATGGTGCGGCGGTTCCGCCGCGACGGCGCGGTCTACTTCGGCCCCTTCACCGACGCGAAGGCGGTGCGCCGCACGATCCGCATCCTCGGCGCGGTCTACCCGCTCCGCCTCTGCAGCGACAAAGTCCTGGCCTCCCGCACCCGCCCCTGCCTCTACTACCAGTTGAAGCGGTGCGGCGCCCCCTGCGTCGGGCTCGTGCAGCCCGAGGCGTACCGGGAGCAGGTAGACGGCATGCTGGCCCTCCTGCGGGGCCGGACCGGGCCGCTCCTGGACGCGATGGAGCGCGCGATGGGGGAGGCGGCGGGGGCGCGCGACTACGAGCGGGCCGCGGCCTACCGCGACCGCATCGAGGCGGTGCGGCGCACCACCCAGGCGCAGCGCGTGGCGGGGGCCGACCTCGCCGATCGCGACGCCATCGGGCTTGCCCGGCGCGGCGAAGTGGTCGCCGCCGCGGTGCTCCATCTGCGCGAAGGACGCCTCCTCTCCCTGCGCACCCACCATTTCCCGACCATCCTGCCGGACGGCGCGATCCTCGCCCGGCTCCTCGAGTCGATCTACCGCGACGGCCGCTTCGTCCCGCCGGAACTCCTCCTCCCCACCGAACCGGAGGACGCGGAGGCGCTCGCCGCGACCCTCGCCCAGCGGCGCGGCGGCCCGGTACGGCTCCTTGCGCCCGGGCGCGGACCGGCGCGCGGCCTGGTCGACCTCGCGGAGCAGAATGCCGCGGAGGCGATTGCGGCGGCGGAGGGCGACGCGGAACAGCGCGAGGCGCTCCTCGGCAAGCTGCAGGAGCGGCTCTCCCTCGCCTGCCTCCCGCGCCGCATCGAGTGCTACGACGTCTCGACGATCCAGGGTGCGTCGACGGTAGGCAGCCGCGTGGTCTTCCTGGAGGGGTTGCCGCACAAGGAGGGGTACCGGCGGTTCCGCGTGCGGACGGTGGCCGGTCAGGATGATTTCGCTTCCTTGCGCGAGGTGCTGCAGCGGCGGTTCGCGCGGGAGGAACCGGTTCCCGACCTCGTCGTGGTGGACGGGGGCGCGGCGCAGCTCGCCGCGGTGCGGGCCGCAGTGCCGGAAGGCGTCGCGCTGGTCGGCCTCGCGAAGGCGCGGGCGCTCGGCGGCGGGGCGCGAAGCCCGGAGCGGGTCTTTGTGCCCGACGCGGCGTCCCCCATCGCGCTCCTCGGGGACGCCCCGGAAACCTACCTGCTGGCCCGGCTCCGGGACGAGGCGCATCGCTTCGCCATCGCCTACCACAGGAAACTGCGCAGCAAGCGCGCCCTCCATTCGGAGCTGGACGCGATCGACGGCCTCGGTCCGAGGCGGCGCACCGCCCTGCTGCGCCGGTTCGGCTCGGCCCGCGGCGTCCGGGCGGCCTCCCGCGCGGAACTCGAGGCGGTCCCCCTCCCGGCCCCGGTGGTGGAGGCGATCCTCGCCTGGGCGAAAGCCGCCCTTTGATCCCGTCCCGCGCCGGGGGGATACTCTGCCCATGAAGTTCTTTCTCGACAGCGCCGACCTGGGCGAGATCCGCCGCTACGCCGAGATGGGTCTCCTCGACGGCATCACCACCAACCCTTCCCTCGTCGCCAAGACGGGCAAGAGCCGGGAGGAGGTCATCGCCGCCATCTGCGAGATCGTGGACGGCCCGATCAGCGCGGAGGTCATCGCCGTGGACCGCAAGGAGATGGTCGCGGAAGGGATGCGGCTCGCGCAGATCCACAAAAACGTCACCGTAAAGGTGCCGCTCACCCCGGACGGTCTCGCCGCCTGCCGCGATCTGGCCCGCAACCATGTGAAGGTGAACGTCACGCTCTGCTTCAGCCCGGTCCAGGCGCTCCTCGCCGCGAAGGCGGGCGCGACCTTCATCAGCCCCTTCATCGGGCGGCTCGACGACATCGGCATGACCGGCCTCGAACTGATCGCAGACATCCGCGAGATCTACGACAACTACGGCTTCCCGACGGAGATCCTGGTCGCCTCGATCCGATCCCCCGACCATGTGCGCGTGGCCGCCAAGATCGGGGCGGACGTGGCCACGGTCCCCCCCGCGGTGATGGGCCAGCTGATCAAGCACCCCCTCACCGATCTCGGGCTCGAGAAGTTCCTCGCGGACCACCGGGCGGCGGGCAAGGCGCGTTAGCGGCGGCGCCCTCAAGCGCGCGGATGGTAGCGCGCGTGGATCGACTTGAGCCGGTCCTGCTCCACGTGCGTGTAGATCTGCGTCGTGGCCACCGAGGCGTGGCCGAGGAGTTCCTGCACCGCGCGCAGGTCCGCCTTGCCTTCGAGGAGGTGGGTCGCGAAGGCGTGGCGCAGGCCGTGGGGCGAGGGGATGACGCGCAGGCCGGCGGCGCGCGCGTAGACCCGGAGGAGGCGCAGGACCCGGTCCCGCGTGAGGCGCCGCCCGCGCAAGGAGGCGACGAGCGGCGCCTCCGGACCCGCACCCGGGCGGTCCGCCGCGTGGGCCGCGAGGGCCTGGCCGGCGGGGCTCGGGACCGGCACCACCCGCTCCTTGCCCCCCTTGCCGCGGAGGCGCAGGAGAGCCAACTCGGCGTTGAAATCGCGCCGCTCGGCCCCGAGGAGTTCCCCCACCCGTGCCCCGGTGGCGTAGAGAGTCTCGAAGAGGGCGCGATCGCGCCGGCCGCGCGGGCTCGTTCGCGCGATCCCGTCCAGCAGGGCGGCGACCTCGTCCACGGCGGGGACGCGGGGGAGCGTGCGCCAGCGCCGGGGAGCTTCGACCGCGAGGGAGGGATCGTCGGCGATCGCCCCGTCGGCTGCGAGGAACCGGAAGAAGGAGCGGAGGCAGGCGAGACGCCGGGCCAAGGTCGCCTCGCTGCGCCCGGCGCGGCGCAGCGCGTCGAGATATTCGCTGAGATGGCGGGCCCGCAGGCGTTTTCCATGGACTCGCATCCGATCGAGGTGACGCTCGAAATCGGCGAGATCCCTGCCGTATGCGTCGAGGGTGTGGGGGCTGAGACCCGCCTCGGTGCGGGCCCACGCGAGAAAATCGGCGATCCATCCGCCCATCGGTCCTCCCCTAGGATCGGCTTGCGCGGGGGCGTTTGGCTTGACGCCCCGACAATGCGGCATATGCTTCAACGCTTTCCCCAGGAGACCCCCATGGCGAAATCGGGGAAGACCCCGAAAGTCGGTTCCAAGCGCAAGACGATCAAGGCTTCCCGCCCCGTCCCGGCCAGTGCGAAGGGGAAAAGGAAGGAGATCGCGGCCCCGCCGCCCGCCAAGCCCTCTCCGAAAGCGCCTCGTCCGGCGAAACCGACGCTCACGAAGGCCGATCTCGAGCACTTCAAGGGCAAGCTCCTGGAGCGGCGGGCGCGATTGCTGCGAAACGTCGCGGCCATGGAGGCCGAAGCGTTGAAATCGGGCGACAAGGATTTCTCCGTGGACCACATGGCCGACCACGGCTCCGACAGCTACGAGCAGGACTTCACGCTCTCCCTGGTGGAGAGCGAGCGCCGTGAGCTGTTCGAGATCGGCCAAGCCCTGGAGCGGATCTCCCTTGGCGAGTACGGCATCTGCGAGGGTACCGGAATCCCCATCGGGCGCGCCCGCCTGGAGGCCATCCCCCATACGCGCCACTCGATCGAATACCAGCGCCGCGTCGAAGCGGGCGAGATCGAGGAGGAAGAGGAGGAGGAGAAGGTCGTCGCCGTGAAGAGCAAGCGCCGGCCCAAGGGGGAGGAGGTCGACGAGGAGGAGGAGGAGGAGGAGGAGGCCGACGAGGAGGAGGCGCCCGCCCTCCCGGGAGACGACGAGGACGAGGAGGAGGACGAGAAGGGCGCCGCCTCCGCCGGCGAGGACGGCAAGAAGTTCGCCATCGACGAGGACGAGGACGGGGGGGGGGACCGCAAGAAGCGCAGGCGCGAGTAGCCTCCTCCATGATGCGACGCTCGCGATGGGGCTGGATTGCCGCCGCGGCGGCCTTGACGGGCCTGGACCTCTGGAGCAAGGGGCTCTTCCCCTACGAAGGCGGCTACGAGCGCGTCCTGATCGACGGGTTCCTCACGATCAAGCCGGTCTACAACCCGGGAGGCATCTGGAGCCTGCCGGTCCCCCCCGTCCTCCTCCTCGTCACGACCTCGTTGGCCGTACCGCTTCTCGCCCTCTGGATCCTGCTCCCCGACCGCGGGACGGTCCTGGAGAACGCCGCGAAATCCCTCGTGCTCGCGGGAGCCGCGGGCAACTGCGTGGACCGCGTGCGCTTCGGCAAGGTCCGGGACTTCCTCGACGTCCATCTCGCCTTCGCGGACTACACCTGGCCCACGTTCAATGTCGCCGACGCGGCCATCGTCGTGGGGGTGGTCCTCCTTCTCCTCGCGAGTCTGACCCACGCGCCCCACCGCGGTGCCGAGGGAAAGGCGGCGCGATGAGGCTGGAGGAGATCCCGGCCGAGAAGGTGCGGCGTGCCCTCGAGATCTATCTCCAGCACGCCTACCCCGGCGCATCGCGCTGGCGCGCGCCGGTCGTCGACCTCGCGGGGGGCCCGACGGCGCGGGATCTCGTCGGGCGGTTCAGCGACGAGAACGAAGCGTTGGAGGGCCGCGCCACGCACCGCTACGTGCTGCGGCTCGGGAACGACCGCTATCCCCACATGAAGCTCGTGCTGGAAGAGAGCCTCCTCTCCGGCCAGTACGTGTTCGGCGTGGATTGCCACGACGACGTGAAGGTCTCCCCCCACTCGCCGGACTTCCAGCGCTGGAACGCCTTGCGAGAGCGCAACCGCGGCCTCCAAGCGCGCATCGAGGGAGAGTGGCGCGCCGCCGGCATCCCCACGCTCCAGGGACTCAAGCCGCTCCTGGGCGAAATCCGGGCGCTGGGCGTCGCGGCCCGGGAACTGCTCATCGTCGACGACGAGGAGTCGATCCTCGACACGCTGCGCACGCTCTTCGAGCGGGCGGGCATGCGGACGCGCACCGCGCGGGACGGGGGCGAGGCCCTGGCGCGCGTGACCGAAGCGCGTCCCGACCTGATCCTGATGGATTTCCAGATGCCCGGCATGGACGGCGTGACCTGCTGCGAGGCCCTGAAGGGCGACCCCAAGACCTGCGACATCAAAGTCCTGCTCGCCACCGCCAGCCAACTCGACCTGAGCACGCTGACCTACGCCGACGGCTTCCTCGTCAAGCCCTACCAGCAAGACATCCTCTTCTCGCTCGTGCGGAAGCTGCTGTCATAATGAGGGGCTTGTGATCGCCGCCGTCGGAAAGCTCATGCGCAGGGTCTTCGGGTCCCGGAACGACCGGGTGATCCGCGGGCTCCTCCCCCTCGTGGAAGCCGTGAACCGGCATGAGCCGGAGCTCGAGCGGCTCACCGACGAGGCGCTGGAGGCCAAGACCGCGGCGTATCGCGTGCGGATCGCGGCGGGGGAGACGCTCGACGACCTCCTCCCGGAGGCGTTCGCCGTGGCCCGCGAGGCGGCCAAGCGCACCATCGGCCAGCGCCCCTTCGACGTGCAGATCCTCGGCGCGATCGCGCTCCACCGCGGGGCGATCGCGGAGATGGTGACCGGCGAGGGCAAGACCCTCACGGCCGTTCCGGCCGCCTACCTGAACGCCCTCGTGGGTCGTGGCGTCCACATCGTGACCGTCAACGACTACCTCGCGCGCCGCGACGCGGCCTGGATGGGGCCGGTCTTTTCGGCCCTGGGCATGCGGGTGGGGGTCATCCAGGCCCAGATGCACAGCGACGAGCGCATCCCGCAGTACCAGGCGGACGTCACCTACGGGACCAACAGCGAATTCGGCTTCGACTACCTGCGGGACAACATGCGCACCCGCGCCGAGGATCAGTGCCAAAAGGACAGGCACTTTGCGATCATCGACGAGGTCGACAGCATCCTCATCGACGAGGCGCGGACGCCGCTCATCATCTCGGGCCCGGCGGAGCAGGCGACCGACAAGTACTTCCTGGCCGACCGGGTGGTGCGTCGCTGGAAGCAGATGGGCCGGGGCATCGAGCGGGCCGACCTCGAAGAGAAAGTCGAGAAGATGGCCAAGGGCCCCGAGCGCGAGCAGGCGCGCCTGGAGGCCGAACAGGACCACTTGTTCGTCTATTCGGAAAAGGGGAACTCCGCCTACCTCACCGAGGCTGGCATCTTGGCTGCGCAGCAGGACCTGGGGGTCGGGGACTTCTACGACAGCCAGACCAGCCTCGAGGACTGGCCGCACCACATGGAGCAGGCCGTCCGCGCCCAGATGCTCTTCGAGAAGGAACGCGACTACGTGGTCCGCGACGGCGAGGTGGTGATCGTGGACGAGTTCACCGGCCGCTTGATGGAGGGCCGGCGCTGGAGCGACGGGCTCCACCAGGCGATCGAGGCGAAAGAGGGCATCAAGATCCGCGAGGAGAACCAGACCCTCGCCACCGTCACCATCCAGAATTTCTGCCGGCTCTACGACAAGCTGGCCGGCATGACCGGGACGGCGCTGACCGAGGCGGCGGAATTCCACAAGATCTACAACCTCGATGTCGTCGTGATCCCGACCAACCGCCCGCTCATCCGCCGTGCGGCGGACGACCGCGTCTTCCTCACCGAGAAGGAGAAGTACTCCATCGTGGTGCAGGAGATCGCCGAGGTGCATCGGTCGGGCCGGCCCATCCTCGTGGGAACGACCTCCATCGAGAAAAGCGAGCGGCTCTCCCTGCTGCTCCGCAAGCAGGGAGTCCCGCACGAAGTGCTGAACGCCAAGCACCACGAACGCGAAGCGGCCATCGTCGCCAAGGCGGGCCAGATCGGGTCCGTCACCATCGCCACCAACATGGCGGGGCGCGGCACCGACATCCTGCTGGGCCGATTCGAGGCTTCCGAGCTCCTCGACCACTGGCGGAGGAACGGACTCGCCCCCAAGGAGATCCCCGACGACGAGGCGCGCCGCTCCGACCGCCTCGTGGAGCACTGGCTCGACGAGTTTCTCGACGGCGACGCGGAGGGGATGGAGCGCGCGAAGGCGGGGAGCCGGGAGGAGCGCCTCGCAATGCTTCGCACGGCGTGGCAGGAGCGGAAGATGGAGCCCCTGCCCCTCGCTCCGGTCACCTCCGTCGCGGCGCTCGGGGGCCTCCACATCATCGGCACCGAGCGTCACGAGGCGCGCCGGATCGACAACCAGTTGCGCGGGCGCGCCGGCCGTCAGGGCGATCCCGGCTCGTCGGTTTTCTTCGTGGCCCTCGACGACGACTTGATGCGCAAGTTCGCGCGCGAGTGGGTGAAGCGGATGCTCGCCCGGCTCGGGATGGGGGAGGGACAGGAGGTCTCCTACCCCATGGTGACGCGCGCCATCGAGCGCGCCCAGCGCAAGACCGAGGAGCACAACTTCGACATCCGCAAGAATCTCCTCGAGTACGACAAGGTCAACGACGAGCAGCGCAAGGCGATCTACAAGCGGCGCAACTCCCTCCTCCGGGGGGAGCAGCTCGAGGAGTCTGTGTGGGAGCTGATCGACGGCCTCCTCGACTCCATCGTCGCCCTCCACCTCCCCGCCGGGGAACCGCCCGAGTCCTGGGCGCCCGCCGAGGTGGTCGCCTATGCGCGACGCAAGTTCTCGGTCGAGCTCGACCCCGAACTGCTCCGCGCCGCCGGGAGCCCGGATGCGGCCCGCGAACTCGTGCGCGGACGGATCGAGGAGGCGATCGCCCGGACGAAGGAAGCGATGGGGGAGGAGGACTTCCACCGCACCCTTCGCTTCCTTCTCCTGCGTGCCCTGGACGAGAAATGGAAGGATCACCTGCGCGAGCTGGACGGCCTGCGGTCCGGCATCGGGCTGCGCGGCTACGCCCAGGTGGACCCCAAGGTGGAGTACCGGCGCGAGGCGGCGCTCCTCTTCGACGAGATGTCGCGGGCGGTGGCGGAGGCGGTGACCGACAACCTGCTCAAGATCCATGTGACCGAGTCCCTCGACGACGTCTTGAGCGGTCGCTGGCGCCCCACCCGCGCCACCGGGCCGGAGGTCCCCCCGGCCACCGATTCCCCCGACACCGCCCCGATCGGCTCCACTCCGGAACGGATCGAGCCCATCCGGCGAGAGGCCCCCAAGGTGGGAAGGAACGATCCCTGCCCCTGCGGGAGCGGGAAAAAGTACAAGAGGTGCTGCGGCCAGTCCGAGGAGGGCGGCGCGAAACCCTAGGCGCCTACCCGAACCCCCCCGCGTCGGCCCGAGCCCGCGAGGGTTTTCGGATAGGCTCTAAAGCCCCATCCCTTCCGAACCGTAGATGAGCTACCCATGAACCTGTTCACCTCCGAATCGGTCACCCAGGGCCATCCCGACAAGATGGCCGATCAGATCTCCGACGCGCTCCTCGACGCGCACCTCGCGCAGGATCCGGCCGCCCGGGTGGCCTGCGAGGCGCTCTTGAAGACCGGCTTCGTGATGATCGCGGGGGAGATCACCTCGAGCGCCCGCGTGGATTTCCCCCGGGTCGTGCGCGACGTGGTGAAAGAGATCGGCTACACCGATTCCTCCTGGGGCTTCGACGCCTCCACCTGCGCCATTCTCTGCGCGGTGGAGCAGCAGTCCCCCGACATCGCCCAGGGGGTCGACCGGCGCGAGGGCAAAGAGCTCGGCGCGGGCGACCAGGGAATGATGTTCGGCTACGCCTGCCGCGAGACCCCGGAACTCATGCCGGCGCCGATCCAGTACGCCCACGCCCTGACGCGCGGCCTCGCGCGGCTGCGCGAGTCGGGGGAGCTGGGTTACCTCCGTCCCGACGGCAAGGCGCAGGTGACGGTGGAGTACGACGCCCAGGGCAACCCGCAGCGCATCCATACCGTAGTCGTGTCGACGCAGCACGCCCCCGAGGTGGACGAGAAGCGGATCGCGGCCGACCTCCGCGGCACGTTGATTCGCGCCGTGCTTCCCGCCGGCCTCCTCGATGACCGCACGCTCCTCCACATCAACCCCACGGGCCGGTTCGTCATCGGCGGTCCGCAAGGGGATGCGGGGCTCACCGGGCGCAAGATCGTCGTCGACACTTACGGCGGCATGGGACGCCACGGCGGAGGGGCCTTCTCGGGCAAGGATCCCACCAAGGTCGACCGGAGCGCGGCTTACATGGCCCGTTACGTGGCGAAAAACGTCGTGGCGGCGGGGTTGGCCGACCGCTGCGAGGTCCAACTCGCCTACGCCATCGGCGTGGCGGCCCCGGTCTCCGTCCGGGTCGACACCTACGGCACGGGCAGGGTGCCGGAGGCGCGCATCGCCTCCGCCGTGCGCGATGCGTTCCCCCTCACCCCCTCCGGGATCATCGAGGCCCTCGATCTCTGCCGTCCGATCTACCGCAAGACCGCGGCCTACGGCCACTTCGGGCGCAACGAGCCGGAGTTCACCTGGGAGCGCACCGACCGGGCCGAGGCCTTGGGGAAGCTCCTCGCCGGCGCAACGGCGAAGGCCGCCGCCGGGAGCGCCGCGCGCGGCGCTCCCGGGGCCAGGCCGTAGGCTACGTGCCCGCGGAGTAGTCGCCGGCGTAGCGGATCTGCTCCTCCGTGAGCCGGTCGATGGAGGCGCCCATGGTGGACAGCTTCAGTCCTGCGATCTCCTGATCCAGTTCCGGCGGCAGGGTGTGCACGCCGGGCCCCAGCGTGCGGCCTTCGCGCGCCACCAGGAGCATCCCCTGGAACTGGTTCGCAAAGCTCATGTCCATCACCTCGGAGGGATGGCCCTCGGCGGCGGCGAGGTTCACCAGGCGACCCTCCGCGAGGATGTAGATGCGCCTCCCGTCCTTCGTGCGCACCTCGCGGCAGTTCTGCCGGATGATGCGGGAGGAGGCGGCCAGCGCGTCCAGTTCGGGGATGTTGATCTCGACGTCGTAGTGGCCGGTGTTGCAGACGATCGCGCCGTCGCGCATCCGCTCGAAATGGCGCTGGCGGATCACGTCGCGCATGCCGGTGGCCGTGATGAACAGGTCGCCTACCTTGGCCGCCTCGTCCATCGGCATCACCTGGAACCCCTCGAGCATCGCCTTCAGGGCCGCGGTGTTTTTCACCTCCGTGACGATCACGTTCGAGCCCGCCCCGCGTGCCCGCATGGCGCATCCGCGGCCGCAATGGCCGTAACCCGCCACCACGAAGTTCTTGCCCGCGAGCAGGACCGACGTGGCGCGGAGGATGCCGTCCAGGGAGGACTGCCCGGTGCCGTAGACGTTGTCGAAATCCCACTTGGTCTCCGCGTCGTTGATGGCAATCACCGGGTAGCGCAGGGCGCCGTCCGCTGCCATCGCCCGCAAGCGGTGGACTCCGGTGGTCGTCTCCTCGGTCCCGCCGAGCACGGTCTTGGCCAGCTCGGGGTGCTGCTTGTGGATGCGGAAGATGAGATCGGCCCCGTCGTCGAGGGTGAGGGTGGGACGCATCTTGAGCGTCTCGTCGATCGCCCAGTAGAACTCCTCCACGTTCATCCCGTGCCAGGCGAAGATCGGGACCCCGTCCGCCGCCAGGGCGGCGGCCACGTCATCCTGGGTGGAGAGGGGGTTGCACCCGCTCCAGGAGACCTCGGCGCCCGCCGCGAGCAACGTGCGAACCAGGACCGCGGTTTCCTTGGTGACGTGGAGGCAGCCGGCGATGCGCTGACCCGCCAGGGGGCGCGTGGCGCGGAACTTCTCGCGCAGCGCCATCAGGACCGGCATCCGCGCCTCGGCCCACTCGATCTTGAGCTTGCCCGCCTCGGCGAGGCCCAGGTCTTTGACTTTGAACTTTGCGGTCATGCGTCTTGCTTCCTTTCCAGGGGTTCGGGTCCGGGCCGCGGGGGGCGCCGGGCTCCCATCAGGTAGATCGGCAGCGGCGGGCGCCGTCCGACGGCCAGCCGGTCGCGCGCGGGGATCACGCGGGGCGCGAGGAAGCCCGCGCGCGGGAGGGCCTCTTCCAGCGTGCGGGGATCGAGGCCTAGGCGCAGGTCGCCCAACGCGCGGCGCGTCCACTCCTCGCCGTGGGGGGCGAGCTCGGCGATGACGAGGCGGCCCCCGGGGCGAAGCACGCGGTGCGCCTCCCGCAGGACCGAGCTCGGGTCCGGGACATGATGGAGCACCAAGCTCAGGAAGAGGGCATCGGCCCCGGAATCCGGAAGAGGCAGGGCGTCCAGCTCCCCGCGCAGGAATTCGACATTGCCCGCCGGCACGCGCTTGCGCGCGGCGCGCAGCCGCGCGGGAGAGTGATCCACGGCGATCACGCGATCGAAGTGCGCCGCCAGGGTTCCTGCGAGATGCCCCTCCCCACAGCCGGCATCCACGACCGTCAGGCCGGGAGGCGCGAGGAGGGAGACGAGCTCCTCGTGGAGGAGGCCCGACTCCAGCCCGGACGCGCTGCGTTTGCCGGAGAGGGAGCCGAAGTGGGCGCGGCTCTTTCGCCTCCGCGCCTCGAGCACACCCTTCCGGCGGGCCGCGTCGGCACGGAAGAGGGGCTCCTGGCGCGTCGCCCGGGAGAGCAGCTGCCAGAGCGCGGCGCGCTCCCCGTCCCCTTCCAGGGAGGCCCGGTAAAAGGTCCAGGTCCCCTCGCGGCGCGCCTCGATGGCCCCCGCATCGCGCAGGAGCTTGAGATGGTTGGAGATGCGCGGCTGGCTGAGCGCCAGGGCCCGGGCCAACTCACCCACCGCGAGTTCGTGCCCCTCGAGCGCCGCAAGGATGCGCGCGCGCGTCCCGTCACTCACGAGGGCTGCGAACCGGAGCATCTCGACATAATATCATAACATCATGATTAATCAATATTCTGCCGCGGGGGCGGGCCGCCTCGGCGGCGGAGGGGCGAGAGAGGGGGCAGCCTCGCTCGATCAGACCGCCAAAGTCGCGGAAGGCTGCCATTCCTACCGGACTGCCACTTCCGGCTTTCCTATCGAATTCCCATTCCCTATAATCCTCCCCGCGGCGCATAGAAGGCACACGTCCAACGCCGGGACGGAAGGAGAGCTTAGTTTATGTACGGGAAGCAGAAGGGCTTCACGCTGATCGAGATCTTGGTCGTCGTGACGATCATCGGGGTCCTGGCCGGACTGGTCGTGGTCCTGATCCCCCGGGGTCAGGAGGAGCAGATCAAGATCTCATGCATCAGCAACGTCAAGGGGCTCAACAACCTCTTGACCGTGAGCTCCGGGGCCCAATACCCGCAGTACCGGGGGGCCGACCTCCTGATCTGCCTGGTGAACAAGGGCGACCTGCAGGGCGATCGCAGCCTCAGGACGCTGTTCTGCCCGGGGGACAACGAGGAGACCTATGAAAAGGCCGGGGGTGCCGAGGTCTACGGCAAGATCGACCTCACCCGGAAGAGCGCATGGGGCCACCTCACTTCCTACGCCGGGCGTGACCAGCTCGACGGGAAGTGCGCCGCCAAGAAGGGGGGCGAGAGCGCCATCCTCCTGTGCGACGACAGCGACGACCACCACTTCAAGAAGGGGTTTGTCGTAGGCTGGACGGACGGCGGCGCGACCTACCGCTCGAAGGCGGACGACTGGAGAATCAAGTTCGACCAGCCGGTCGAGATTGGCGAAAACTCCACGATCGACGAGCTGAAGTGCCTCCGAGCCGACTGACCCTGGACCGCGAGACGGAGACCCCACCATGAGGCGGATGCAAGCTGCCGCGGCGTTCCTGTTGTTCCTCCTGCCTGCCCTGGCGCCGCTCGCCACGGCCCAGGATGCAGCCACGGAGCCCTGGGCGATCAAATTCAGCCATCGGCCGCTCGAGCTGATCACCGTCCACTACAAGGACGGGAGTTCGGCGGCGGCTCACTACATGATCTTCACCCTCGAGAATGCGGGGAAGTCGGATGCCCCGCTCGCCCTGCATGTCAAGGCGGTGGTGGGGACCCATCCGCTCAAGCGCAAGGTGCATCTGTCGCTGCCTAACGCGGATGCGGAAGAGTGGGTGCGTCGCATCGCCCGCGCGGATGACCTCAAGAACATCCAGCAGCTCCACGACGGGGGCAAGGGTGTGCTGAAGGCGGGCGAGACCGTGCGGGGAATCGCCGTATTCGGTGCCTTCGATCGGGAGTGGGACGTGGCGACCCTGATCGTCTCCGGGCTCGAGTCCCGCGCCCTGCGCTGCCGTGTCCGGCAGTACGGCGACGGCTTCACCCTCGCGCACCACGCCTACCTCGCACGCAACAAGGCGGTTACGGACAAGGCGGGCAAGGAGGCCACCTGGCGCGAGTTCAACGCCCTGGTCAGCCATGACGTGCTCTGGTCCATGACCTATAGCCGCGAAGGGGACGAATTCGCCCCGCAGATGGACCCGATCGTCCTCGTCAAGGAGGGGTGGGTCGTCTCGGAGGATCCGGCGCCCCAGATCGTGATGGAAATCAAGCCTCCGTTCGCCAAGTAGGGACGGGGCAACGGTACGGAAGAGCGGCCGGCGCCATGGGGCGCCGGCCCTCGGCATGTTCAGGCTTCGTGCGCCCGGCCCATGCCGCTCCCGCGGTGCTCCGGGCGCAGCTGCACGGCGTCCGGGCCCGCAAGCGCACGCACCGCCCGCACGAACTCCGGTGTAGGCTCCACCTGGTAGCCGGGACCGGCGCGCACGGTGACGCGCAGGCCGGGGGCGGGGGAGAGGAGGAGCTGGACCGGGCAGCGGCCGCGATGCCGGCGGAGCAGTTCCTTCAGGGCGCCGAGCATCCCCTCCCCGTCGGCGCCGAGGCGGATCTGGACGATCGCCGCCAGCACCCGGGGGGCGTCTGCGGGCGCATGCAACGCCGAGATGCGCACGCTCGGCTCCTCCCGCGAAGCGTCGAGATCGCCGACGAAGAAGAAAACGCGGTTGTCCGCCAACTCCTCACGGTGGCGCTGGAACGCTTCGGCGAACATGACCGCGTCGACGCTCCCGTCGAAGTCCTCGATGCGGAACCGCGCCATGCGCCTTCCCTCGTTGCGCCCCGAGCGGATGACGCGTTCGGTGAGTCCCGTGACCAGCCCGCCCAGGACGATCGGGGAGCCTTCGCCGGCCTCCCGCAGGGTGAGGGTGGAGTGCGTGGCGAAGGAGCGGACCGCCTCCTCGTGCTCCGCAAGCGGGTGGCTGCTCCAGTAGCGGCCGGTGGTGTCCCGCTCGTGGCGGAGCCGCTCCGCCTCGCTCCAGGGGAACACTTCGGGGAGGGGGTGCGGGGGCTGGGTGCCCTGCGCCGCCGACGCGAGGAGGCTCATCTGCCCGGCGCGGCGGTCCGCCTGCTCCTGGGAGCCGGCGCGCAGCGCGGCGTCCAGCGCGGCCACCAGTTGCGCCCGGTGCCCCCCCAGGCCGTCGCACGCCCCCGCGCGCACCAGCGCCTCGAGAGTCGTCTTGTTCACGATGCGCGTGTCGGCGTTCGCGGCGATGTCATGGAGCGTGCGGTAGGGACCCTGCGCCGCGCGGCCGGCCACCAGCGCATCCGCCGCCTGCGTCCCCACCCCCTTGATGGAGGTGAACCCGAAGCGTACCCCCTCTGGCTCGACGCTGAAGTCGGCCTGGCTCCCGTTCACGTCGGGCGGGCGCACGGGCACGCCCATGCGCCGGCACTCCTCGAGCGCCTCGGCCACCTTGTCCATGTTGCCGCTCTCGCAGGTGAGCAGCGCCGCCAGGAACTCGCGGGGGTGGTGCGCCTTGCAGTAGGCCGTCTCGTAGGTCACCACGGCGTAGGCCGCCGCGTGGCTCTTGTTGAAGCCGTAGCCCGCGAAGGCGACCATGCGGTCCCAGATCTCGGCGGCGGTCGCCCCTGCGACGCCGCGCGCGGCGCATCCCTTCAGGAAGGCGTCGCGGAACTTCTCCATCACCTCGGGCCGCTTCTTGCCCATCGCCTTGCGCAGGCTGTCCGCCTCGTTGAGGGAGAGGCCCGCCAGGGCGTTGGCGATGCGCATCACCTGCTCCTGGTAGACGATGACGCCGTAGGTCTCGCGCAGGATCGGCTCGAGCAGGGGGTGGTCGTAGGCGACGCGCTCGGTGCCCCGCTTGCGGTTGCAGTAGGTCTCGTGCATCCCCGCGTCGAGGGGCCCCGGCCGGAACAGCGCCAGGAGGACGATGATCTCCTCGAAGCGCGAGGGCCGCAGCTTGAGCAGCAGCTCCTTCATGCCCGCCGACTCCAGTTGGAAGATGCCGAAGCTCTCTCCGCGGGCCAGGAGGCGGTAGGTCTCCGGGTCGTCGTAGCGCTGGAACTCCGGGGCGTCGAAATCGGGCGGCACCGCCCCGCCGCGCGCCACCAGCTTCCGGGTGGTCTCGAGGATGGTGAGGGTCTTGAGCCCCAGGAAATCCATCTTGAGCAGCCCGAGCTGCTCGAGAACCTCCATGGAGAACTGCGTGGAGATGTCGTCGCCGCTCCGGTAGAGCGGCACGTACTCGGTGAGCGGAGCGTCGGCGATGACCACGCCGGCGGCGTGGGTGCCGGCATTGCGGTGGCAGCCCTCCAGGCGCTGGGCGAAGTCGAAGAGCCGCCGGGTCGTCTCGTCCCCCTCCGCGGCCGCCTTCTTCAGTTCGGGATCGGACTCGAGGGCCTCCTTGAGGGACGCCTTCGGCCCGAACGGGACCTTTTTCGCGATACGGTCCACGTCGGCGAGCGGCACGCCGAGGGCGCGGCCGACGTCGCGGATCACGGCGCGCGCCGCCATCCGCCCGAAGGTGATGATTTGCGCCACTCGCTCGTTGCCGCCGTACTTCTCCTGGACGTAACGGATCACCTTCTCCCGCCCGTCGCGGCAGAAGTCGATGTCGATGTCGGGCAGGGAGATGCGCTGCTCGTTCAGGAACCGTTCGAAGAGGAGGTCGTACTTGAGCGGATCGACGTCGGTGATGCGGAGGCAGTAGGCGACCACCGACCCCGCGGAGCTGCCGCGGCCGGGACCCACCGGGACGCCGATCTCCCGCGCGTGCCGGATGAAATCCCAGACGATGAGGAAGTAGGGGACGAATCCGGTGCGCACGATCACGCCGATCTCGCGTTCGAGCCGTTCCCGCACGGCGTCGTCGGCGGAGGGGTAGCGGCTCTGCAGCCCCTCCTCGCAGCGCGCGCGGAAGTAGGCAGTCGCGTCCCCGCCTCCGGGCACCTCGAACTGCGGGAGATGCATCGTCCCGAACGGAATCTCCACGTCGCATCGCTCGGCGACGGCGCAGGTGCTCGCGATCGCCTCGGGGAAATCCCGGAACAGGTGCTGCATTTCCGCCGGGCTCTTGAAGTAGAGCTCCCGGGTGCTGCTCCGCATCCGGTTCTCGTCCTTCAGCGTCTTGCCCGTGTGGATGCAGACCAGCACCTCCTGCGCCTCCGCATCCCCCTGCTCCTCGTAGTGGACGTCGTTGGTTGCGACCAGCGGCCGCCCGAGCTCGCGGGAGAGGCGGACGGCGGCCTCGAGACAGCGTTCCTGCCCGTCCACGCCGTGACGCTGCACCTCGAGGAAGTAGTTCTCGCCAAAGGTCTCGGCGTAGAAGCCGGCCGCCTCCCGCGCCAGCTCCGGGCGCCCCTGGAGGGTCCAGTAGCTCACTTCGCTGGAGAGGCAGCCGCTCAGGGCGACCAGCCCGCCGGAGTGGCGCGCGAGCAGTTCGCGGTCCACCCGGGGCACATAGTAGAACCCCTCCAGGTAGGAGGCGCTGGTGAGGCGGATGAGGTTGCGCCACCCTTCCAGGTTGCGCGCCAGGAGGGTGAGGTGCCACGCAGCGACCGGGTCCTTCTCCCGTCCGTGGCGCGATTTGGGAGCCACGTAGGCCTCCATTCCGAGAATGGGCCGGACGCCTTGGGCGCGGCACTCGGCGTAGAACTCGATCGCCCCGAAGAGGTTCCCGTGGTCGGTGAGCGCCAGCGCCCCCGCCCCGTGCTCGGCGGCACGGCGCACCAGGCTCGGGATGCGGCAGGCCCCATCCAGGAGGCTGTAGGTGGAGTGTCCATGGAGATGCACGAAGCCGGCCACGGGGCGGAGTGTATCCCAAGCGGCCCACGCGAACGCGTCCCGGCGCCCACCGATGTTGGATCCGTGACGCTGCTGGGCCACAATGGCCGCATGCGACGCGCCCTGCTCCTCCTCGTGGCCGCGGCGGCCTGCTCCTCGGCGCCCCGCGACGAGGCCTCCCCGGTCCCGCCGCGCGTGAAGGAGCAGGAGAAAGAACTCGCCGTGGAGCGCGGCACGCGGAAGTTCAGCGACGTGCGTCCGGTGGCGCAGGCGAGCGACGAGGACCGGCGGGAGTTCGAGCGCATCTGGACGCTCTATCGCGACGCGAGCCCGCGCTGGCCCGCGGAGCGCGACCGCTTCCTGCGGCGCGGCGAGGCGTGCGGCTACCTTCTCGCGGCGTTCCTCCTGCGCACCTACCACGCGGTGAACCAGGAGCGGGAGCGGTACGCGCGGGAGTTGGTGCGCGTGCGCGACGAAATCATCGCGGTCGGCGCTCCCTGCGCCCCGTTCCTCGTCGACTGGATGATCCTCGATGCGATCCGCGTACCTCCCCCCGACAGGAAGAAGGGGGAGGAAAAGGTCTTCCTCACCGACGACATCACGCGCCAGGACTGCGTCGCGATGCTGGGGGGGATGCGGGGGGCCGCGATTCCCGACCTTCTACGGGCGCTCACGCGCAAGGATCTGGGTCCCAAGGCGCGGCGCCACTTGGCCCAATCGCTCGGCGGCACGCGCGACCCCCGCGCCTACGACCCGTTGGTGAAGCTGCTGAAAGAAGATGCGTCGTGGCAGGTGCGGGCGGACGCCGCGGGGGCGCTGGCGGAGTTGGGCGACCGGCGCGCCCTCGTCCCGCTCCGGGAGGCGATCCAGTCCGATTCCGATCCCGCGGTGGTGAAGCGCGCCGGGCGCGCCCGGGCCAAGCTCGAGGGGCGCACGGCGCGCTGAGCGGATGGAGTACCGACTCCCCAAGCGCGCGGGCGCCTGCATGGCCTGCGAAGCCGCCTTCGCCGAGGGCGCGGTGATCGTCAGCGCGATCTCCCAGGAGGGGGAGGCGTTCCAGCGCCGCGATCTCTGCGAGGCGTGCTTCGGCCAGGGGGGGGGCTTCTACTCCTCATGGCGCAGCCGCCAGCCGCGGAATGAAGAGGAACGGATCCGGCTCGACCTCGATCTCGCCGGGGAATTCCTGCGCCGGCTCGTGCGCGAGGCGGACCCCGCCCGCGCTCCCCTCCTCTATCTCCTGACCCTTCTCCTGGCGCGCAAACGCCGCGTGAAGATCGAGGGGACCTATCGGGAGGGGGGGACCGAACGGCTGCGCGTGCTGGTGAGGGGCGAGGAAGAGGACGAGAGTCTCGAGGTGGCCGTGCCGGAACTCGGCGAGGCCGAGACCGCCGCCGTCCAGACCGAGCTTTCCGCGCTCTTCGACGGGGCCGCCCCGGCCTCCGGCTCCCCCGCCTGAAACGGGTCGGTGGGAGGCGCTCCCAGGATCGCCCAGGGACGCGATCGGCCAGCGCCTCACCTCCCCCCCCCGACCCCCCCTCGAAATATCGCACTTTTCCTGAAGTACCCCCTTCCCAAGCGAAATGCCGTGGTGGTAGGATGTGTGGACGTGTGGGAGAGAGTGTTTGAACGTGGTCTCTAGGGCGGTGCTGTGGCACAGATCTTCACGGGTACTTTCGTACGGAGCCTCGACGGGAAAAACCGCGTCCTCGTCCCTTCGGAATTGCGGGACGTCATGGATGGGGAGGACCGGCGCGGACTGTACGTCATCCCGTCGAACGAGTGCCTCTTTCTCTGGCCGCAATCGTACCTCCTCGCGTACGCAAGCGGACAGGCGACCGACCCGTTCGGGAACCGCCAGTTCAACCGCACTTTCTACTCGCGCGCGCTCTTTAAGGCGTTCGATGGGGCGGGGCGCGTCGTCCTGCCCGCCGAGCTGGTCGCGCGCTTCCCGAATCGCGAACTCCTGATCGCGGGGGCGGGCCTCTACATGGAGGCCTGGGACCCGTCTGCATGGGAGTCGCAGTCCGGGGAGCTGAAGCTGGAGTAGGCGCGCTTGGCTCACATTCCCGTCCTCGTGCAGGAGGTGATGCGCTTCCTCGAGGGTGCGGGAGTCCGGCTGCTCGTGGATGCGACGGTCGGGGGCGGGGGGCACGCGCGGGCGTTCCTCGAGAGTTTTCCGGAGGCACGGGTGGTGGGTACGGATCGGGACAGCGGGATCCTGGAGACGGCGCGGCGCGCCCTGGCGCCGTTCGCGGACCGCGCCACGCTCCATCACGCCGCGTTCTCCGAGCTCGAAGCGACCCTCGGCGGGGCGGACGAGGCTGCCCCCGACGCATTCCTCTTCGATCTGGGCGTGAACAGCATGCAACTCGATGAGGCGGCCCGCGGATTCAGCTTCCGCGAGGACGGGCCACTCGACATGCGGATGGATCGTACGCGAGGCCGCACGGCGGCCGAGCTCTTGCGCCACATCCCCGAGGCGGACCTGGGCAACCTCCTCTTCGATCTCGGCGGCGAGCGGTCGGCCCGGCGGGTGGCCGCCGCCCTCGTCGCAGAGCGGCGCCGCGCCCGGATCGAGACCACGTTGCAGCTCGCCTCCATCGTGCGGCGTGCGGTGCGCGGGCGCAGCCGGATCGACGCCGCGACGCGCACGTTCCAGGCGCTGCGCATGGCTGTGAACGACGAGGGGAACGAGCTCGGAGCGGGCCTCGCGACGGCGGCGCGCCGCGTCCGCCCGGGGGGCAGGATTCTCGTCCTCTCCTTCCACAGCGGGGAGGACCGCATCGTGAAGAACTTCTTCCGCAGCGAGCCTTCCCTCGCCCCGCTCACGAAAAGACCCCTGCCCTGCACCCCCGAGGAGGCGCGCAGGAATCCGCGCGCCCGGTCGGCGAAGCTCCGCGTGGCGGAGCGGAGGAGAGAGGATGCGTAGCTTCGCGCTCTGGGGCTTCGCGGTGGCGTTGATGCTGGCCGCGTTCCACACCGTGCACCTGCGCCGCCAGGTCTACGCGATCGCCCGCGAGATGGGCGGGATGAACGAGCGCCTGGAGGAGGCGCGCCGCCGCAATGCCAACCTCATGCTGCGCCTCGAGGGGGCCCGCTCGCCGCGCCGCCTCCTGGGGCGCGCCGAGGAGAGTGGCGTCTGGCCGGCGACGCCGGACGCGCAGCAGGGGGCGCGGCGATGAACGATCTCGACCGGGGGATCCCGCACCGGGCGCGCATGACGGTGAGCGTGCTTCTGACGGGGCTCATGCTGCTCGCCGGGCGGGCGGGCTACCTCCAGGTCGTCCTCGGGGAGGAGTACGCGCAGCGCGCCTACCGCCAGCACTTCGAGACCATCGAGGAGATGGCGCCGCGCGGGCGCATCCTCGATCGCCACGGCCGCATCCTCGCGGCCTCCTATCACGCGCGCTCCCTCGGCGTGAACCTCGGTCTGGTGGAGGATGCCGATCTCCTCGCCTCCTCCCTCGCGTTCCTGCTCGACGAGCCGAAGGCGGCGCCGGAGATCGCGGCGCTCCTGCGGCGCAGAATCGCCGAGAACAAGCGCTTCATCTTCGTGCGGCGTCGGCTCGATCGGGAGGTGGCCGACCGCATCGAGGCGGCGCGTGCGGGGCCGCGGCCGGCGTCGGACGCCCCGGGCTCGCGCCTGCACCCCCTGGCGGCTGTGGAGTTGCGCGAGGATCCGCGCCGGGAGTTGCCCCATGGCCCCACCGCGGCCGCGGTCCTCGGGCTCGTCGGGGAGGATGGCGAGGGGCTCTGCGGGCTGGAGCGCCGGTTCGACCGCCAGCTGCGCGGCCGGCCCGGGCACCGCTTCGTGATGCGCAATGGCGGGCTCGCGCGTGAAGTGATCGACCTCTACCCGGAGCGTGGCCAAGCCGCCGAGCCCGGGCCGGACCTCACCACCACCCTCGATCTCGCGATCCAGCAGGTCGCCGAGGAGGAGCTGGACCGCCTGCAAGAGGAGTTTCGGCCCGCCGGTTCCTGTGCTCTCGTCCTCGACATCCGCACCGGTGAGATCCTGGCCATGGCGGGCCGCCCCTCCCTCGACCCGGCCTCGTTCCCCAAGATCGATCCGGCGGCGCTTCGCGTCCCGGCGCTGCAGCTCCCCTACGAGCCGGGCTCCACGTTGAAGCCGATCTTCCTCGCCGCGGCCCTCTCCTGCGGCGCCGTGCGCCCCGACCGCACCATCGACTGCGGAGCGGGTTCGATGCGCTTCGGCGGCCGCACCCTGCGCGATGTGCACGAGAACGGCGTCCTGAGCCTCTGCGACGTCCTGGTCAAGTCGAGCAATATCGGCATGGCGCAGATCGGCCGCGCGCTCGGCATGGACCGCGCCTACGCTGCCCTCCTCGCGGCGGGCCTGGGGCAGCGCACCGGGCTCGAACTGGCCGGCGAGGACGCGGGAGCCGTGACGCCACGTGCCCGCTGGCACGAGGACTACACCCTGGTCTCCGTGAGCATGGGGCACGAGATCCTCGTCACGCCGCTCCAGCTCGCCTGCGCCTTGAGCGCGCTGCTCAGCGGGGAGTGGCGCCGCCCGACGCTCCTGCATGGCGGTCCCCTGGCCGATCCGCGCACCCTCGGGATCGACCGCGCCCACCTCGATTTCGTCGTCGAGGCGATGGTGAAGGTGGTCGAGGAGGGCACGGGGAAGAAGGCGCGCATCCCCGGCGTGCGGGTGGGCGGCAAGACCGGCACGAGCGGAAAGTATCCCGAGGGGTGCGGCAATTACGTCGCCTCCTTCTACGGCTTCGCCCCCGCCGACGCGCCCCGCCTCGCCGTGCTCGTCGTCGCGGACGAACCGCGCAAACCCGGCGGGGGCATCCCCTACGGGTCGACCGTGGCCGCCCCTGCGGTGGGGCGAATTCTCCAAAAAGCCCTCTCCCTCAAGGGAGTTCGATGAACAGGAACGCGCTCCCCGAGTCCGGGGTCCGGCATGTGCGAATCGTGAATGAACTTTTTTTTGGAATGGTGCGTGTTGCGTGGGCCATTGGGTCTCGTGCGAGCGCCGGGGAGGCGTACTCCCCGGTCAAGGGCCGGAACCCGGATTCGGTGGGCGTTTCCTGTCGGTGGGTGGGGCGATGATCGGGCCCTCGTTGAAGGCGCTCCAGCTCAACTGGACGCTCGGGCGTCTCGCGGAAGCGGTGGGGGCCTCGCTCCGGTCCGGCGGCGCAACCGTCGTGACCGGCGTGCAGGACGACTCGCGCCGCTGTGGCCCGGGCGACCTCTTCGTCGCGGTCCCGGGGACACGGCAGGACGGCGTAGCCTACGCGGAAGAGGCGCGCAGACGCGGCGCCGTCGCCATCGCGGCGGAGCGCGATCCGGGGGCGGGGTTGCCCTGGCTCCCGGTGACGGAGGCGCGCCGTGCCGCCGGTCGCCTCGCGGACCTGCTCCACGGCGACCCATCGCGCCAGCTCACGCTGGTCGGCATCACCGGGACGAACGGCAAGACCACCACCTGCCAGCTCCTAGCCCAGCTGCTGCCCGGCCCCACCGGCACGATCGGCACCCTGGGCGCTTCATTTCCCGGCCACGCCGGGGAGACGGAAAACACCACCCCCGGGCCGGTCGAGCTCCGCCGGATCCTCGCCGAGATGCGCGGCGCGGGCTGCACCGCCTGCTCCATGGAGGTCTCCTCCCACGCGCTCCACCAGGGTCGGGTCGAGGGGCTCACCTTCGCGGCGGGGATCTACACCAACCTGACCGGCGATCACCTCGACTACCACGGCACGATGGAGGCCTACGGCGCCGCGAAGGCGCGGCTCTTCGAGATGCTGGATGCGTCGGCGGTGGCGGTCCTCAATGCCCGGGACGAGGCGTGCTCACGGGTCGTGACGCGGGCCCGCATCGTGCGATTCCGTGCGGACGACGTGGCTGTGGAGCCGGAGGGGACCAGCTTCCTCTGGAGGGGCCGCCGCATCCGGACGCCGCTCTTGGGGCGCCACAACGCGGAGAACGCCGCGGCAGCGCTCGAGACCGCGGTCGCCCTCGGGGTGGCCGAGGATCGGGCCATGGACCGGATCGCCTCCGCCCGTCCCGCCCGGGGCCGACTGGAGGCGGTGCAGACGCGGCCCTTCCTGGTACTCGTGGACTACGCGCACACCGACGACGCCCTCGACAAGGCGCTGCGCACCCTGCGCGAGGTGGCGCGCGGCCGGGTCATCGTCGTCTTCGGCTGCGGCGGGGACCGGGACCGGACCAAGCGCCCGCGCATGGGCGCGGTAGCGGCGCGACTCGCCGACGTCATCCTGGTCACCAGCGACAACCCGAGGTCGGAGGACCCGGATGCTATCGCCCGGGAGATCCTCGCGGGCATGGGGGAGCGGCGCGCGCTCCTCCTCCTCGACCGGCGCGAGGCGATCCGGGCCGCCCTCGAGCTGGCGCGGCCCGGGGACGCGGTGCTCATCGCCGGCAAGGGGCACGAGAGCATCCAGATCCAAGCGGGGCGCAAGTCCCCGTTCGACGATGCGGACGTGGCGCGGCGGCTCTTGGGCGGAATCCCGGAAGCGACCGGGGCAGGGGCCAAGTCTTGAGGACGAATTGACATCGACCCACTACCTGTAGTATCCGTGGGTGGAGAGGAGGCGGCGATGGAGCAGCGATCCATCAGAGAGATCGCCGCGTGGGCGGGCGGGCATTATGAGGGGCCCGACCTCCCCGTAGCGGGCGTCCGGATCGACTCCCGGAGCATTGTCCGGGGGGATCTCTTCGTGGCGCTGCGGGGCAAGAACCAGGACGGCCACGAGTTTCTGGGGGAGGCTTTCGCCTCCGGCGCGGCCGCCGCCCTCGTGGAGCGGGAGGAGTTCGTGGCGACCCATCGTGGGATGGGCCGCGCGCTGATCGTGGTGCCCGATGTGCGGCGTGCCCTCGGGGCGATCGCCGCGCGGTACCGCCGCGCCCTCGGCTTCCGCGTGGTGGGCGTCACCGGCAGCGTCGGCAAGACCACGACCAAGGAGATGCTCCGGCTGGCGCTCGGCTCCGGCACGGCGGCCTCCCCCGAGTCGTTCAACAACGATCTGGGCGTGCCCCTCACGCTGCTCGGAACCTCGCGTACGGACTCCGTCTGCGTGGTGGAGATCGGGACGAGCGGGCCGGGGGAGATCGCCGCGCTCGCGGCCATCGCCGCCCCCGACGTCGCCGTCGTCCTCAATGTGGGCGAGGCGCATCTCGAAAAGCTCGGGAATCTGGAGGGGGTCGCCCGCGAGAAAGGCGCCCTGGTGGAGAGCCTCGGCCGCGACGGCTGCGCGGTGCTCAACCACGACGACCCGCGCACCCTCGCCATGACGCGCCGGGCTCCCGGGCCTGTGCTCACCTTCGGGATGACGCCGCAGGCCGATGTCTACGGCGACTGCGTGCGCGCCGGGCGTGGCAGCGTCTCGTTCCAGCTCTTCCGAAAGACCCGCGTGCGCATGGGAGTGTTCGGCACCCACCACGTGCCCAACGCGCTGGCGGCCGCCGCCGCCTCGCTCTGGCTGGGGCGCAACGCCGCCGAGGTGGCCGAACGCCTCTCCGCCTTCCGCCCCGCCCCGATGCGCATGGCGATGGAGGCGGTGGGAGGGGCGCGGCTCATCCTCGACGCCTACAACGCCAATCCGCGCTCCGCCGAAGCCGCCGTCCGTGAACTGGGCCGGGCAGGGGGATCGGGGCGCCGCATCCTCGTGCTGGGCGACATGCTCGAACTGGGCGCTCGGGCTTCGGTCTACCACGAGCGACTCGGCCGGCTCGCCGCCGACAGCGGCATCACAGCGCTCTGGGCCATCGGGCCCTTGAGCGAGGCGACGGCGCGGGGCGCGCGCGATGCCGGGCTCGGCTCGGTGTTCTGGAGCGCCGACGTCGACGACGCGATCGCCCATCCGCCCATCCGCCCGCGCACCCGCGACGTGGTCCTCTTCAAGGCATCGCGAGGGATGCGCCTCGAGCGGCTCCATGACGCGATCAAGGAGGCGATCCGGGCGCGGTCGCGGGCCGGGTCGGCGACCACCGCGAGGAGCGGGGAGACGCTGCCGGCCTAGCCATGTTGCTCTGGCTCCTCGAACCCCTTGTGCCCATCTTCCGCGGGTTCAACCTCGTGCGGTACGTGACCTTCCGTGCCGCCTTCGCTGCGGTGCTCGCCTTCCTCATCGTGATCGTCTGCGGCCCGGGGGTGATCGCCTGGCTCCGCGGGAAAAAGCTGCACGGTTGCGCGAACCACGACTCGGCCCGCCTCGAGGAGTTGCGCGCCGCCAAGCAGGACATCCCGACGATGGGGGGCATCCTCATCCTCGGCGGCGTGCTGGTTTCGGTTCTCCTCCTCGGGCGGCTCGACAACGTCTACGTCGTCCTCGTCCTGTTCGCCTTCCTCGCCTTCGGACTCCTCGGCGCCCTCGACGACTGGGCCAAGCTCACCGTCCCCGGCCGGAAGGGCATGTCGGCGAAGCGGAAGCTGTTCGGGCAACTGGGCATCGCCGCCGCGGCGCTCGTGGTTCTCTACGCCCAGGCGAGCGGCCAGCCGGGCCGGCCCGCCCTGCGCGGCCCCGCCCTGCGCGCCTCGCCCTACCTGCAGACCGCGGAGGTGGCGAAAGCCGGGGACCTCCCCGCCCCCCTCCCGAGCCGACCGGGTACGGCACCCATCGGACCCACCGAGGTGGCGGCACCTTCCCAGGACCATCGCACCGACCTCCAGGTCCCGTTCTTCAAGCACTTCTGCCTCGACCTCGGGCTCCTGTTCCTGGTCTTCGGGGCCCTGGTGATCGTGGGGGCGAGCAACGCGGTCAACCTCACCGACGGGCTCGACGGGCTCGCCACCGGATGCACCGCCATCGCCGCGCTCACCTTCGCCCTGGTGGCCTACCTGGTGGGACGCGCGGATACCTCCGAGTACCTCTATGTATTCCATGTCCCGGGCGCGGCGGAGCTCACCGTAGTTTGCGCGGCGCTGGGAGGCGCGGCCCTCGGATTCCTATGGTTCAACGGGTTCCCGGCCTCCGTCTTCATGGGCGACACCGGCTCCCTGGCCCTGGGCGGAACGCTGGGCCTGGTCGCCGTCGCCGCGCGGCAGGAGCTGACGCTCCTCGTGGCAGGGGGCGTCTTCGTGGCGGAGGCGGGATCGGTCATCGTCCAGCGCCGGTACTACCGCTGGAGCGGGGGAAAACGGCTCTTTCGTTGCGCCCCCCTTCACCACCACTTCCAGTTCCAGCCGATCCATGAAGCGAAGGTGACCATCCGCTTCTGGATCGCGGCCCTGATCCTGGCGCTGGTCTCCCTCGCTCTGTTCAAGCTGCGATGAAACCCCTTCCCGATCCCTTCCAGCCGCGCGAGGCGCGAAGCGACGCTGCGGGTGTCTGGGCACCGGCCCTGGTGCTCGTGGCGCTCGGCCTCGTGAGCCTCTATTCCGTCGGCCCGCGCCACGTGCCGCGCCAGGCGGCCTGGGCCCTCCTGGGCATCCTCGCCTGCGTCGCCGCATCGCGGCTTCCCGCGCAGGCCATCCGGCGGGCGGCGGGGCCGTTCCTCGCCTTCACCGGGATCCTCCTCCTGGCCGCGCTCCTCTTCGCGCCCAAGATCGCGGAGACCCGTCGCTGGCTCCCCATCCCCCTCTTCGGCGTCTTCCAGCCCTCGGAGTTGGCCAAGCTCGCCGCGGTGGTTTTCTTGGCGGACCGGCTGGCGCGCCGGAGCAGGGAGGGGGCTCCGCTCTGGCGCGCGGTATGGCCGATCGCCCCGATCTGCCTCCTGATCATGCTGGCGCCGGATTTCGGCACCACCATATTCGTCGCCACCATCGCCGCGGTGATGCTGCTCGTCGCGGGGGTCAAGCTGGGCCGCTTGCTCTTCGGGGGCCTCCTCGCGCTCCCGGTCCTCCTCCTCGTGGCGATGCGCTTTCCCTATGTGGCGGACCGGCTCCGGTTCTTCCGCGGCGAGCGCAGCTACCAACTCGAGCAGGCCGAGATCGCCCTGGCGAGCGGCGGGTTCCTCGGCAAGGGATGGGGCGCGGGGCGACAGAAGTTCGGCTACCTGCCGGCGGGGCACAACGATTTCATCCTCCCGAACGTGGGCGAAGAGCTCGGCTTCCTCGGGGTCGGACTGGTGGCGTTCCTGTTCGCCATGATCCTCGTGCACGGCTTGCGCGTCGGGCTCGCCGCGGCGAAACGAGGCGACTGCTTCGGCTTCCACGTCGCCTTCGGGGCGACGTTCCTGGTGGTGTTCCAGGCGGCGCTCAACATCGCCGTCTCCACCGGCGCCGCTCCCACCAAGGGCATCTCCCTCCCCTTCCTTTCCCAAGGCGGGAGCAATCTGCTCGTCTCGCTCACTGCGGTCGGTCTCGTGCTCGGGGTGGCACGAGCGCCAGCCCTACAGGAGGAATCGTGATCGCTCCCCTCGCCCGCAAGACCATCCTCTTCGCGGGAGGAGGCACCGGCGGCCATCTCTTCCCCGCCCTCGCCCTCGCACGCTCGCTGCCGGGGCTCCCCTGCGCCTTTCTCGTGCCCGACGACCGGGGCGACGTGGAGCGGATGCGCGGGGAGTTCCCCTGCATCCCCAGCCCCTGCCCGCGGCCCGACAAGGGGCGACTTCTCTACCCCGCGCGGCTGCTGCGCGCGGTCCTGAAGGCGCGCCGCCTCCTGCGCGGGCTGCGCGCCTGCGGCGTGGTGGGCCTCGGGGGCTATGCTTCGGTGCCCGCGGTCCTCGCGGCGCGGAGCCTCCGCCTGCCGGTCTACCTGATGGAGTGCAACGCGGTGCCGGGAAAGGCGACGCGCGCCCTGGCGCGCTTCGCCTCGGGCATCGGTCTCGGCACGGAGACGGCGCTCGGCGCGATGCGCCGGCGCGCGGCCTGCCGTGTGACCGGCACTCCCCTCCGGGAGGAGCTGCACCTGCGCGGCGATCCGCGCGAGTTCGGGCTCGAACCCGGGCGGCCGACGCTCCTGGTCCTCGGCGGGAGCCAAGGCTCCTCCGCGCTCAACCGGCGCGTGCTGGAGGGCTTGGAGGGGTGCGGGGATCTGTCGATGCAGGTCCTCTTGGCGGCGGGGTCTGCGGACGCCGACCGCGCGCGATCCGAGGCGGCGCGTTCCCCCGTGCCGGTGAGGGTGTTCGACTTCCTGGCCGAGGTGGGACGCGCCTACTCGGTGGCCGATCTCGTCTTGGCGCGCGGCGGTGCGGCGACCGTGGCGGAGTGCCTGGCGCTCGGGCTCCCGGCGATCTACGTCCCTTACCCGCACCATCGGGACCGCCAGCAGGCGCGCAACGCCGAGGATGCGGTGCGCGCCGGCGCCGCGGAGCTGCTCGAGGAGACGGATCTCTCGCCGCAGCGGTTCCGCGCCTCGATGCAGCGCCTCCTCGTCGGGGAGGGGGATGCGCGCCGGCGCATGGCCGAGCAGGCGCGCCGCATCGCGCGCCCCGCGGCAGCTTCGGCCATGGCCGAGCATCTCCTAGAATGCCTGGGCGAGGCGGCGGCGGAAGCGCGCTGGCTGGCGGAGATCGGCGGATGATCGCCCGCGACGCCCTCGATCTCTCGCGCCCGCGCCGGCTCCATCTGGTCGGCGTGGGGGGGAGCGGCATGAGCCCCTTCGCGCGCCTCCTCCGCGCGGCCGGCCACTCCGTCTCGGGAGCCGAGGCGAGGCCGGGAGCGGCCACGGTCAACCTGGAAGCGCTGGGGATTCCCGTCGCCTCCGGCCCCGGCGCGGACCTGCTCCCGCCGGGAGTGGAGGCGCTCATCCACAGCGCCGCCGTTCCGTCCGACGCGCCGCCCCTGCGCGCGGCCCGCGAGGCCTGCGTGCCCGTGGTCAAGTACGCACGCGCGGTGGGGGTCTTCTCGTCCGGACGCCGCACCCTCGCCGTGGCCGGCACCCACGGCAAAACCACCACCTCCTCCCTCCTGGCCTTCGCGCTCAAGACCTCGGGGCTGGACCCCTCGTTCCTGGTGGGGGGGAGCGTGCCCCAACTGGGAGGAGGGGCGGGGCACGGGGGTTCGGATCTCTTCGTGGTCGAAGCGTGCGAGTACGACCGCAGCTTCCACAACCTGCAGCCCACGGTGGCCGTGGTCACGAACGTGGAGCCGGACCACCTCGACTACTACCGCGACATCGTCGAGATCCGAGAGTCGTTCGCCACCTTCGCCGGCCGCGTGGGGGACGCCCTCGTCCTGCACGAGAACCTGCGCGAGACGATCGGCCGCGCGTCGGGTGTGCGCGCGCGGGTGGTGACCTTCGGCTTGTCGCGCACGGCGGATGTCCGGCCGACCTACGTCCGCCGGCGCGGAGGGTTCACGAGGTTTCGCGCCCTGGGCCGCTCCTTCCGGCTCGCGCTCCCCGGCCTGCACAACGTGCTCAATGCCGCGGCGGTGCTCGCCGCGGCCCGCGAGGCGGGAGCGGGGCTCGACGGCGTCGCGGAGGCGTTCGAGCGGTTCGCAGGCGTCGGGCGGAGGCTCGAGGTGGTGGGCCGGCCTGGCGGCGTGGCGGTGGTGGACGACTATGCCCACCATCCCACCGAGATCACGGCGGGGCTCAAGGCCCTGCGCGA
>Ga0187893_10003018_pt1 | contig 35334 bp, 48 predicted proteins | sample MA1701074metaG_FD_139574 | JGI IMG/M metagenome (GOLD analysis project Ga0187893, IMG submission 139574) | White microbial mat communities from a basaltic lava cave in the Kipuka Kanohina Cave System on the Island of Hawaii, USA - MA170107-4 metaG ...
GGGTGCCCTTGGAGCTGGAGCCGACGGCGACCCTGGCCTATCAGCTCGAGGGCTCTCAGGTCTGGGACACGGAGCTGGCCGGGTTCCTTTCCGCCGATCGTCGGGTCGCTCGAGAGGGCCTGATGATGCTCCACCCTTATCTGCTGGGCCGGGTGCCGGTAGTGCTGATCCACGGGACCGTGTCGAGTCCGGCGCGCTGGGCCGAGATGGTCAACGAGCTCGAGAACGACCCGGTGCTGCGGGAGCGCCTGCAGTTCTGGCTCTTCAGCTACAACACGAGCAATCCCATCCTGCTCTCCGCCCGCGAGCTGCGCGACGCGCTTCGCCAGACCCTGGCGGACTTCGATCCGGACGGCCGCGATCCGGCCCTGCGCACGATCGTGTTGATCGGGCATAGCCAGGGGGGCTTGCTCACACGCCTGATGGTCACCGACAGCGGGACGCGCTTCTGGGACTCAGCGAGCCCGGTGGCTCTGGAGGATATCAAGGCCAGCCCGGAGGTCCGGGAGCTGCTCCGGAACGCGATATTCTTCAAGCCGCTCCCCTACGTGACGCGCGTGGTCTTCATCGCCACCCCCCATCAGGGGAGCTTTCGGGTGTCGACTTTCGTCCTCGATCTGGTCAAGCGGGTAGTGACGCTCCCGGTGACCATCGTGAAGGGTGTGAAAGAACTCGCAGAGCAGAATCCGGATGTCCTGAAATCGGGGGATGTCCCGACCGCTGTCGATAACATGCGTCCCGGGAATCGTTTCGTGAAGACACTCTCGGCGAGCCCGATCGCGGAGGGGGTGACGGCCCACTCCATCGTGGCGGTCCAGGGTGACGGCCCGCTGAGCAGCCTGGGAGACGGGGTGGTCCTCTATCAGAGCGCGCACCTCGAGGGCGTGGCGTCCGAGAAGATCGTCCGCTCCAGCCACTCCACGCAGGGCGTACCCGCCACCATCGAGGAGGTTCGGCGGATCCTTCGCCAGCACATCATCGAGTGGGATCGCGCGCGGCCACCCCGAACAGAGGACGTCCCCTCCATGATCAGAGAGGAAGCGCGGTGATGGGAGTCGTGTCCGCCTCACCGCGCCGCCCACGACCTTAGCTCGGAGGCTGGACCACCACGGTGCGGCGCGGACTCAGGTAGCGCTGGGCCACCCGCTGGAGATCGGCCGCCGTCACTGCCCGCACGCGCGCCGTGAAGCGATCCAGGAATTCTTGACCCACGCCGGCCTGCTCATAGGCCGCCAGGTACCAAGCCTGGCGCGCGTTGGTTCGCCGGTCCATGGCCAGCCGACCAAGCAAGAATTCCTTGGCCACCCGCAGTTCCTCGTCAGAGATGGGCTGACGCTGAACGCGATCGAGCTGCTCGGCCAGCGCCGCCTCGGCCCTGCCCGCGTTCGCCGGCGCCGTTCCCAGTGAGGCGACAAAGTAGCTGGTGTCGATGCGCGCCGGAAAGTCCGCCGCCGTCGTGTACGCCAGTCCCTGCTGGTCGCGCAACTCGGAAAAGAAGCGTCCGGCCATGCCACCCCCGAGCGCCGTGCTGAGGACCTTGACCGCCGGGTAGTCGGGGTCGGTGAGGGCCGGGGCGAGGGAGCCTATCAGGATCTGAGCCTGAGCACCCGGGACAGTCAGGACGTCGCGGGACGTGGCCGGGGCCGGCGGTGACGGCGGTTGTGGGACGGGCGGGGCCCCCGCTGGCATCCCGCCGAACAGACGCTCGGCCTCGGCGAGTACCTCGGCCGCCTTGATCTGACCACTGACGGCCAGGACCATGCCGCCCGGAACGTAGTGGCGCCGGTAGTGGGCGATCAGCGCGGTCCGGTCCATCCGCTCGAGACTCTCTCGCAAGCCGAGGGGATCCCAGGCGTACGGATTGTTTCCGAACACACGCGCGGTGAGCGCATCGAGCCCCGCCGTGAACGGTCGCTCGCCGCGGTTGCGGACTTGGCGGACGAGAAAGTCGCGCACCGGTCCCACCACCCCGTCGGGGATCGAAGGATTGAGGGCCACGTCGGCCACCAGCTCCAGGATCTGGATCGAGTAGCGGGCGAGCGCGGTGGCGGCGATCTCCGAGTAGTCCGCGTCACCGTAGGCGTCGATGGTGCCGCCCAGGCCGTTGGCAATCTCGACGATCTGGGGGCCGCTCCGCGAGGTAGTCCCCCGGACGACCATCAGCTGCAGGAAGTTCGAGATGCCCGCGTTGTCCCTCGTTTCCCAGCGTGTGCCCATTTTCAGCATGAGGGACGCCGCCACCACCGGCGCCGCGGGATTCTCGCGCACCAGCACCACCATCCCATTGGGGAGCTTCGTACGCGAGACGTCGGCCGTCGCGCCGGCAGCGCCCGCGACGAACACGAGGCTCACGACGAGCATGAGGCTCAGGAAGAGGCCCAGGCCGGCGGATCCTTCTCGAGCGGTCATGGCGCGGCCTTTCGCGGTACGAAGGCCGTCTGCGCATAGTTCGTGCGCGATAGGTACTTCCGGGCGGCATCGCGGATCTGGTCGCGGGTGACCTGGCGCAGCCGGTCCACGTAGCGCAGCTCCGCCTCGAGAGTCCAGGTGGCCTCCGCGATGGCGTAGGCGTTGGCAAGCCCTTCGGAGGTTTCGGTATCGAAGGCGTGCTGGGCCTCGAACTTGGTCACGGCCAGCTCGCGCTCTTCCTCCGTCGGTCCGCTCTCCTGCATCCGGGCGATTTCCTCCAGGATGACCTCCTCCACTCGCGCCAGGTCCTTGGCCTCGAGCTCCGCGCGGATGCTGGTAATGCCTCCTCCCATCAGGGCCGCATAGCTCATGGTCACGCTGGACACCAGCTTCTCCTTGTCGCGCAGACGCTGCGTCAGGCGGGCACTGTCGCTGCCCGCCAGAATGGTCGTCAAGAGATCCAACGCGTACCCGTCGGAGTCGTCGGACCGGGGCGCCTGCCACCCCAGCGCCAGGAAAGCCTGCTGCTCCGATCGCTCCACCGTGCGCGCGATCCGGCCCTTGAGCGGTGAGGGCACCGGCACCGGCACCCCCACGTAGCCGGTGGCGGGGACGCGACCGAAGGTCCGATCGACGACCATCCGTACGGCCTTCGGATCCACAGGGCCCACGACGACCACGGTCATATTCTCGGGAGTGTAGTAGTGCTTGTTGAACGTGCGCAGCAGATCGTGGTTGGCCGCCAGCAAGGTCGGTCGTGTCCCGAGCACCGGAAACCCGTACGGGTTGCCCTCGAAGACGATGCCGTAGAGCTGGCGGATGATCGCCGAGCGCGGGTTGTCCTGTTCGATCTTCGCTTCCTCGAAGATGACCTCGCGCTCGCGGTCGATCTCCGCGGACGCGAAGGTCGAGCGGAAGGCCATATCCGCCAGGAGGGCGATGCCGGCGTCCAGTCCATCGGAGGGGAGGATCAGCCAGAACATCGTGTAGTCGAAGGAGGTTACGGCATTGGAACGGCCGCCCTTTCCCTCCACGAACCGGTCGATGTACCCCGGGCCGAACTTGTCGGTGCCCTTGAACAGCATGTGCTCCTGAAAGTGGGCGAAGCCGAGTTGCTCGGGCTTCTCGTAGCGGACACCCGTCCCCACGATCATGTAGAGGGCCACGATGTCACTGGCGCGATGATCCTGAACGATGAGACGCAGGCCGTTGGGCAGTACCTCGCGGATGGGCGCGCTCAGCCCTGGTGTCGTCCGCGCTTTGCCGGTGGGCGTCGTCGCGCAGCCCGTCGCCACCAAGAGAACCACCGTCCATACCACGAGGCGCCGGAGCGAAGAGACCGTCACGGGACCTTGCCCGTTAGCTCAAGCACCTGCCCCTTGCGGAGGACTGTCACCTTGAATGGGCTTCCGGCTGATAGGCTGCTCATCCGCTGGCGGATCTGGGTGAAGGCCGTCGCTGTCCCGACGGGAATGCCCTCCACGTTCAGCAAGATGTCGCCTCCCACCACGATGTGATGTCCGGCAATGGTGGCAGTGCTCGTACCTCCCTTGATGCCCATGGTATCGGCCGGGGAGCCCTTGGCCACCGTCTTGACGATGTAACCGCGGGCCTGGGGCGGCAAGTTGAGAATATCGGCGACCTCGTCCGTCAAGAGCTCGCCCTCGAGGCCGCTCCAAAACGACCGTTGCTCCAGCAGGAGCTCCTTGGCAGTATTGGCGGTGACCACGAAACCAAGTCCTTCGCTCCCTCCGCTCTTCGAGATGTTGTGGCTCACCAGGCCGATGACCTCACCCTGCATGTTGAACATCGGCCCGCCCGAGTTGCCCGTGTTGATGACAGCGTCCGTCTGGAAGAACTCGGCCAGAGGCATCGATCGATACACAGTATTGGGCGCCCAGCGCGCGCTGATCCACCCGACACTGAGGGAATAACTCAGCCCGAATGGCGCCCCCACGATGATCACCTGATCCCCGACCTGAACCGCGCTGGAGTCGGCCAGCTTGGCGGCCCGGGCCGTGGGCGGAACTTTGGCAAGCTGGAGAAGCGAGAGGTCGGCGGCAGGTTCGGAGGCGACCACTCTCGCGCCAACCGTTTCGCCCCCCAGAAACTCGACACTGATCTCGTCCATGGCGTGAACGACGTGGGCGGCAGTCATGACCTTGCCGTCGGCAGAGATGAGCACGCCGGAGCCGGTCTCGTTGAAGCTCGTCAATCCGCCCCCGGCCGACACATCGCGACCGCGCGCCCGGATGACGACCACGGACGGCGCCACTCTCTTGAAGACCTCGCCCACGTTCTGCGCATGGCTCGGACCAGGGAGCCAGAGCAACGCCACGACAGCAAGCAGGACGGTCAACGCTTGGCGCATTCGAGTCCTCCTGTTGAAATGGGGGGCCCCGATATGGCCCCCCATACCCCCCAGCGCTCGGGAGTCCCCAGGTCACCTGGGGCCCCCCTCGATCTCACTCGCCCTCCCAGCGCCTTTCAGGGGAGCAGGCCGAGCCAAGAGGCGTCCTTGAACCAGCGGTCCCGCGTTCGCTCCAATGCACCGGTGGCTTCCATGGTCCGAAGCCAGTTCTGGGTCCAGTTCACGAACAGTGGGTCGTTTCCCGGCAAGGCGATGCCAATCGGCTCGTAGGTGAGCGGAGTGACCAGGGCAAAGAGATTGCGATCGGGGTAACGAAACACCGAGAAGATGCAGACCGGGAAGTCCGCGATCATCGCGTCGACCTTGTCCTGCAATACCATGCTGATGGCCTCGTCGTAGTCCTTGGTCAGCACGAGCGTGGCCTTGGGTAGGACCTCTTGGACGAAGGTCTGGCTGGTGGAAGCGCGGAGGGCCGCCAGCCGAACGGTGGGCGCGTTGAGCTCGGCCGACCCCTTGACCGAATTCAGGGTGGCCGCCTTGGCCAGGAAGGACTTCCCCGAGAGAAAGTATGGGCCCACGAACGCCACTCGGCGATTCCGCTCGGCGGTCATGGTCATGCCGGACACGACCATGTCGACCTGACCGGCCTCCAGGGCCGGGAGCAAATCGGCAAACGGGATCGGGGCCAGCCGCAGCTTGACCTTCATCGCCTCCGCCATCGCTCGAGCCAGATCGATATCGAGGCCAATGATCTCCCCGGTCTTGGTAGTCATGTTCATCGGCGGCATGCTCCCGGCCGTCCCCACCACCAGTTCTCCCTTACCTTGAATTCGATTGAGGGCGGGAGAGGACGACGGTGCCGAACCGGTCCCTGCACATCCGGCAAGGAACATGAGCGCGAGTAAGGCACCGGCGAATCTTCCTGGGCGATGCATCGGTCAGCTCCCTTTGAGCCGAGGACGGCGGGGCGATGCTCGCCGCGTCGTCCCTTGTCTCACTTGCCGCCGTATCCCGAGTTCAGGCGTGGTTTCCCCAGTATCATAAGCCGCTTTGGCCAGTGGGATGATCATGGATCTCACGGCACGGCCGGAACCCACGTGCTCTGGCCTTGACGCAAGGCGCGCAGGATGATCCCCTACGGTGGAGTCGAGACTGGTCGCCGGAGGCCCGAGGTCGGGCATCCGGCCTCTCGGGAGGAGTCGTCATGCTGATCCGAAGGTCGTCGGCCGTGGCCGTCCTAGTACTGGTCGTCGCGTTAATGGAAGCCGGCTGCGCGAAACCGGCACCGCCCACGCCGGCCTTGTCCACCGTCCCCATCACGGATTTCAAGAGCGTGGCCGGCAAGTGGGGAGGGCTGGTTAGGGGCTTACCGCCCCGCGGATCGAGCCGGGACGAGGACTTCGTGGACGTGGAGATCAAGCCCGACGGCACCTACGACTTCGGCATCTTTCGGACGGTCGGTGTGTTCGGGGGAACGGGCAAGCTGACCATCGAAGACGGCCGGTTGACGCTCAAGACCGAGCGCGGCTCCAGCACCCTGGTCCTCTTGGAGGGAAACGGGCGGCGCATCCTGCGCGCGAATGCCGTGATGGCCAACGGTCTGCGGCTGTCGTCGGACCTCACCCCGCTCCGCTAGCGCTCGCGAGCTTCCCTCCGTCGTGGCCGAACCGACCGCGTTCAGGCTGGGCGAGGGCCTCGAAATGGCCCCCCATTACCCCCGACGCTCGGCAGCGCCCCGGGTCCCCGGGGCGCTCCTCGATCACCGCTATGTCTGGCCGGCAGCGAAGGGAGCGACGCATCTTTAAGTGAATCAGGCGCGCGGGTGGAACTGACGGTACATCCGGCGGACGGTGGCCGAGGGCAGGTGGGTGTAGATCTGCGTGGTGCTGATGTCGGCGTGGCCGAGCATGGTCTGCACCGCGCGCAGATCGGCACCGCCCTCCAGCAAGTGGCTGGCGAAACAGTGGCGAAGCGTGTGCGGCGACACCCGAGCCCGAAGCCCCGCTCTCTGAGCGGCCGCGCGCACGATCTGCCACAGCGTCTGCCGGGTAAGCGCCCCGCCGCGCGGGCTCACGAAGAGCCGACCCGAGTCGCGGCGGCCCCGCAAGAGTCGAGGCCGGGCTTCCGCGAGGTAACGCCGGATCCAGGCCAGCGCCTCCTCACCGACGGGAACCATGCGCTCCTTACGCGCCTTGCCGATGCACTGGACATACCCCGCGCCGAGGTTCACGTCGCCGAGAGCAAGGGACAAGCACTCGCTGGCTCGCAACCCGCTGGCGTAGAGCAGCTCGAGCATCGCGCGATCGCGCAGCCCACGTGGAGTCGAGATATCGGGCGCCTCGACCAGCGTCGCCGCCGCCTCGCGCGAGAGCGTCTTGGGAAGAGGGCGCGGCAGACGGGGGCGCTCGATGTGCTCAGTCGGATCCCGATTGAGCTTGCCTTCCTGGCCCAGGTAGCGAAAGAAGCTACGGGCAGCCGCCAGGCGTCGGTTGACCGTGGCCCTTCGGCGACCGGACTTCCGAAGCGATTCCATCCAGTCGACGATATCGTCGGGCTGAGTGTCTGCCAGCATGCGCCCTCGGCGGCGCAGCCGAGCAGCAAGGTCGGTGACATCGCGGCGGTATGCGGCCACCGTGTTGGGAGACACCGCCTGCTCGCTCCGCAGAGCGGCCAAGAACTCGACGATCGAGGGATCCTCCGCATCCGGATCAGCCCGCGGCGCCCTCGGCAAGATCATGGCTCAGGGTAGCAAGAGCGAGCACCGTGAACGCCGGGAATTCCCCCTCTTGGCCCGGCGCGGCGCCGGGCCGACCGCATGACTTCCACCAAGCGGCACATAGCGACAACCGTCGTCGAACGACTCCTCCTGGCGGGTGGTGTCGTCCTCTTCTGCGTACTCCTCTATCGCCTTGGGAGCTGGGGTGTTTCTGGCCGGTGTGCAGATCGTGGGCTGGGGGCTCGTTCCGATCGTCCTCCGGGACATCCTTGCGGTCGGCGCCAACACGGCCGATGGCGAGCAGCCGTCCCGACCCGCGCCCGCCAATTCCGTTCCCGACCTGCTGGTTGCAAGCCGGAACCCAGGAGGCGGGCAAGGTGCTCGCGTTTGCCGCCGCCGGCTTCGATCCGGTACAGGGCTTTGCGGGCGGGATCCTCTCGCGCATTCGCGAGCTCTTCTGGGCCCTACTGGGCTTGGCGTTCTTCTATTGCCGCCAGGCTCGCTGACTCGTTTCTAGCGGACGCTGACGAGGATGGGCGTCCCCGGCGTGGTCAGGGCGGCCAGATCCAGCACTCGCCCCGATGGCGTGGTGAGCCGCTGACAGGCCACCGGCGTCACCCGCACGCGAAGCCCGGCCAGCGGCTCCCCCTGCGGACGGTGGACGATCATCCCATTTTCGAGCCGCCAGTCGTCGCCCGGGCCGAGCTGGGGCAGGCCCGGCCCAAAACCGGCAAACGCCGTCTCCACCACGGTGAGGACCCCATCACGCTCGATGCGAAACGTCCCCTGCACCGGCACCCGCTCGGAGGAATGGATGTAGTCGAGCGTGAAGACCGCGCCAGGCCCCGCGCGCTCTCGATGGAGAATCCGGCGCTCCCTGAGATCCTCCACCAGCAAGTGCGGGCCGGAGGACACGAAAGCGCTCGCTCCCAGTGCGCCCGCGAGACCGGCCACCGCGATGATTGCGACCGCGCACGCCCGGCGGCTCACCGACTGATGCCCTTCTCCTTGTAGAACTTGTCGGCTCCCGGGTGCAGGGGAATCGGCATCCCGTTGAGCGCCGTGGGCAGGGTGAGACTCTTGGCCGCGGCGTGGGCGGCGTGGAACTGCCCGAGATTGTCGAAAATCGCCTTGGTGAACTTGTAGACGAGCTCGTCGGGCAAGTCGCTTCGGGCGACCACCATGGCCCGAACGGCCAGGGTAGTGATATCGTCCGGGAGACCCTTGTAGGCGGCGGCCGGAACTGTCTCCACCGTGTAAAAGGGATACTTGCGGCGAAGCGCCTCCCTCTGGGCGGCATCGATACCCACCAGCTTTGCCTTGGCCACCCGCAGCGTATCGGCCACGACGGCTGAGCCGACGCCGGTCGTGAAGAAGGCGGCGTCCACCTGTCCCTCCCTCATCTGCGCGGCCGCCGCCACCGCGTCGATGCGCTCAGCCTTGCCGAGGTCCAATTCGCGCAATCCATACGCCTCCAGAATCTGGAGGGCATTCTGCTCGGTGCCCGAGGCAGGGGGACCGAGCACCACGCGCTTGCCCCGGAGATCCGCCACCGTCTTCACCCCCGAGGCGTGGCGGGCGACGATGTGCACCGGCTCCGGATAGATCGTGAACATCCCCGTCAGCCTCTTGACCGGTTTGCCCGCAAACTCCGGCAGGGGACCGCCCCGCACGGCATAGTACGCGATGTCATTTTGGATCAGCGCGAGATCCGCGTCGCCCGACCCGACGAGCTGCGCGTTGGCCACCGAGGCGCCGGACGCTTCGACGACGGCGCGGATGTTGAGATCCCCGGTGCCGTAGGCGATGCGTGACATGACTCCCGCGATCGGGTAGTACACCCCCACCACCCAGCCGGAGGCGATGATGACCAGCTGGCGCGACTGCGCCGCGACAGCCTGGGGCACCAGCATCAACCCCACCACCACCGGCACGGCCACCCGGGCAATGATTCGCATCGATCTCATGCTGCCTTCCTCGGTTAGCTATGGCGCGACGTGGATGCACCATAGGCGAACGGAGCAAGCCGGTCAACGGTGGTAGACTGCCCTCCATGCCCGCGCGGCTCGGTATCGACGTGGGGGGAACCTTCACCGATCTGGTCGTGGTCGACGAGGCCACGGGGGCCCTGCGCGTCGGCAAAGTGCTCACCACCCCCAAAGATCCGGCGCACGGCGTGGAGACCGGCGTGGTTGCCCTCCTCGGCGAGGCTGGCGTGGCCGCCGCCGACGTGCAGGCGGTCGTGCACGGGACCACCTTGGCCACCAACGCGCTCATCGAGCGCAAGGGGGCGCGTACGGCCCTGGTGACGACGGAAGGTTTCCGTGACGCGGTGGAGATCCGTCACGAGGGGCGCTATGACATGTACGACCTTTTCATCGATCCTCCGTCTCCCCTCGTACCTCGCCATCTACGGCGCGAGGTCAGCGAACGCCTGCTGGCCGACGGCAGTGTTCTGCGCCCGCTCGACGAGGACGGCGCCCGGGGCGTTGTCCGCGAACTGATCACGGACGGGGTAGAAGCCATCGCCATCTGCCTGCTTCACGCGTACGTCAATCCCGTCCACGAGCGCCGCCTGGCCGAACTGGTTCGGGAAATCGCGCCGGATCATCCCGTCTCCTGCTCGTCCGAGGTCGTACCGGAGATCAGGGAATACGAGCGGGCGTCGACGACCACGGCCAACGTCTACGTGGCCCCGCTCATGGAGCGCTACCTCGAGGATCTGGAGCGGCGGCTGGCCGAGCTCGGCATTCCCGGGCCACTCTACATCATGCAGTCCTCCGGCGGCATCGCCTTGCCCCCCACCGCCCGCCGGCTCCCCATCCGGCTGGTCGAGTCCGGTCCCGCCGGTGGCGCGCTGGCGGCGGCGCTGGCCGCGCGCCACCGTGGTGAGCGGCGCATGCTCTCCTTCGACATGGGTGGCACGACGGCCAAGGCGTGTGTCATCGACGACGGGGCACCGCTGGTGGCGCGTGAGTTCGAGGTGGCGCGCGCCGATCGTTTCAAGAAAGGGTCGGGATTGCCCGTGCGCGTGCCCGTCATCGAAATGATCGAGATCGGAGCGGGCGGTGGCTCCATCGCGCGGGTTGACCGACTGGGTCTGCTCAAGGTTGGGCCGGACAGCGCCGGGGCCGACCCGGGGCCCGCCTGCTACAACCTCGGGGGCCGGCTCCCCACCGTGACTGACGCCGACCTGCTGCTCGGCTATCTCGATGCCGAGTTCTTTCTGGGGGGACGCATGCCGCTCGACCGGGAGGCGGCGCGGCGTGCCATCGACGAGCACGTGGCACGCCCCCTCGGACTCGACGTGATGAGCGCGGCACGCGGGATTCATCGCGTGGTCAACGAGAACATGGCGGCCGCGGCCCGTATCCACGGGATCGAGCGCGGCAAGGACCTGCGACGCTACCCTCTCTTCGCGTTCGGGGGAGCTGGTCCCGTTCACTGCTGGCAGATGGCCCGCATTCTCAAGATCCCCCGCATTCTCCTGCCGTTCGGTGCCGGCGCCATGTCCGCCTATGGCCTGCTCGCCGCGCCGCTCACCTTCGATTTCGTCCGCACTCTCCGCCAGCTCCTGGACGCGGCGGACTGGAACCTGGTCAATCACCGATTCGAGGAGATGGAAGCCGAGGGACGCGCCCTGCTCGCCCGGGCGGGGGTCGCGGCCGCCGAGGTCCGTGTCTCACGCCTGGCGGAGATGCGCTACCTCGGCCAGGGCCATGAGGTGGAAGCGGCAATTCCGCACGGTCCACTCGGTCCCCAGAACCTGGCGGCGATCACCGCCAGCTTCGAGATCGCATATCAGGCCCTCTATCATCGCCTGCCCCAGGGCATGCCGATCGAGGCGCTGAACTGGCGGGTCACGGTAGCAGGCCCCGCCCCCGCCATGCCACCGATCACGGCTGGTGATAGCCCCCGCCGCGGCGCCGCTGTGAAGGGCGCGCGCCAGGCTTACTTCCAGGATGCGGGCGGCTTCGTGCAGGTCCCCGTGTACGACCGCTATGCCCTCGGCCCCGGCCTACAGTTCGACGGACCGGCGATTGTGGAGGAGCGTGAATCCACCGCGGTCATCGGTCCCGGGGCGTGCTGCCGGGTCGATGATGGCCTCGCCCTGGTGGTGGAGGTACCCGGTTCGTGATGGATCCGACGGGGGCGTCCGCCCGGTGATGGATCCGGTCACGCTCGAGATTTGCTGGAGTCGTCTCATCGGGGTCGTCAACGAGCAGGCCGCTACCCTGCAGCGAACGTCCTTCACCTCGATCGTCCGCGAAGCCGGCGATCTCTCGGCTGGGGTCTTCGACCGCCGCGGGCACATGGTCGCCCAGGCGGTGACGGGAACGCCCGGCCACATCAATTCGATGGCCCTGGCCATGGGGCACTTCCTGCGGGCCTATCCGCTCGAGGCCCTCGAGCCCGGTGACGTGCTCATCACCAACGATCCCTGGCAGACCTCCGGTCATCTCAATGACGTCACCATTTGCTCGCCCATCTTTCGTGGTGACGACTGCATCGCCTTCTTTGCATCGACCTGCCACACGGCCGACATCGGCGGTCATGTACTGTCGGCCGAGGCGCGCGAGGTCTACGAGGAGGGGCTGCAGATTCCCATCATGAAGCTGTACGAAGGGGGCCGGCCGAACGAGCCGCTCCTGCAGCTCATCCGCGCCAACGTGCGCCTGCCCGAGATGGTGCTGGGCGACTTTCATGCCCAGATGGCAGGCGGTGCGGTGGGGGGCGAGCGCCTTCTGGAGTTCATGGACGAATTCGGCCTGACCCGGCTGGAGCCCCTGGCCGACGAGATCATCGTCCGGACCGAGCAGGCCATGCGTCAGGCCATTCGGGCCCTGCGTCCCGGCACCTACACGTACGCCATGACGTCGGATGGCTTCGACGAGCCGATCACCATCCGGGTCCGCTGCGAGGTCCGCGGTGACGAGCTGCTCATCGACTATGCCGGCTCCTCGCCGGCCAGCCGGCGAGGCGTGAACGTCGTCATGAACTACACCGAGGCCTACACGACCTATGGGGTGAAGGTGATCATCAGCCCCGACGTGCCTAACAACGAGGGGGCCTTCCGTCCCTTGCGTATCACCGCGCCCGTCGGTTCCATCCTGAACGTGCAACGTCCCGCTGCCGTGGCCGCCCGGCATGTGATCGGCCACTTCCTGCCCCACGTGATCGCGGGTGCCCTCGGTCAGGCTGTGCCGGACCGTGTGATGGCGGAGGGCTCGGCCAACATCTGGGGTATCCAGGTCTCCGGTAAGGATCTGGCGGACCGACCGTTCAGCTACATCTTCTTCGCATCGGGAGGTACGGGAGCGCGGCCGACCAAGGACGGTCTGTCGGCCACCGCCTTTCCCTCGGGAGTGCTCGGAACCCCAGTCGAGGTCATCGAGAACCTGTCGCCGCTGCTCATCGAGAAGAAGGCCCTGCGCGAGGGCTCCGGTGGTGCCGGCAAATATCGCGGCGGGCTCGGGCAGACCATCGCCTTTCGAGTTCGAAGCCGCCAGCCAGTGGTGTGCTCGATCCTGGGCGATCGTACCCAGCGCGGGGCAGAGGGCTTCCTCGGGGGCCAACCCGGCGGACGCGGCGAGGTTCTGATCGACGGTACGGCACCGCCCAACCCCAAGGCCGAACAGGTTGTCGCCCCCGGCGCGCTGGTCGAAGTGCGGCTGCCAGGCGGCGGCGGCTACGGTGTCGCGGCTGAACGCGACGCCGACCTCATGGCGGCGGACCTTCGCGAGGGCTACGTCACCGTCAGTTAAGCGACCCCGTACTCGCGGAGGCGGCGGTAGATCGTGCGACGCGAAATCCCGAGGGCGTGGGCGGCCGCGGCCTTGTCGTCGTTGAAGAGGGCCAGGGCCTTCAAGATCAGCTCGCGCTCAACCTGCTCGAGCTTGGGCACGGGGCCCTCGTCGGCCATCGCCACCACCGGACCGCGCCCCAAGGTCGGCAGGTCGGCCAAGGTGATCTGGTCATGGACGCCCATGGCGAACGCCCGCTCGACGACGTTCTCCAGCTCACGCACGTTGCCCGGAAAGTCGTGAGCCACGAGGGCGGCCAGCGCGTCGGGTGAGATACCGCGGACGTTGCGGCGCAACCTCGCATTGAAGCGCCTGATGAAGTGGTGCACGAGGGCGGGAACGTCCTCGCGGCGCTCGCGGAGCGGGGGTAAGCTCACCCGGACCACATCCAGTCGGTAGTAGAGGTCCTGGCGGAGCACCCCCTGCGCCATGGCCTGCTCGAGGTTCTTGTTGGTGGCCGCGATCACCCGCACGTCGACCGCAATGGCCTTGCTCGAACCCACCGGGCGTACCTCCAAGTCCTGAAGTACGCGAAGGAGCTTGGCCTGCAGGGCCGTCGGAAGTTCCGCGATCTCGTCCAGGAACAGACTCCCATCGTTGGCGCTTCGAAACAGCCCGGACGACTCGGACACGGCCCCCGTGAAGGCGCCGCGCACGTGGCCGAAGAACTCCGATTCGATGAGATCAGCAGGAATGGCGCTACAGTTGACGGGAATGAAGGGCCCCCGCGCGCGGGGTGACAGCCGGTGGATAGCCGCCGCCACCAGCTCCTTGCCGGTGCCGCTCTCGCCCTCGATCAGCACCGGGCAACCGGTGGGGGCGACCTTCGCGATGATGTCCTTCAGCCTGCGCATGGGAGGCGAATCGCCGACCAACTCGTGCAGGGTAAGCTCCTCACCCAGCCGCACGCGCAGCACGGAAACCTCTCCCCGCAGGAACCGACGCTCGAGAAGCCGCGCCATGAGGTGGCGCAGCTCATCGAGGATGAGAGGTTTCGACAGGTAGTCGTAGGCGCCCTCCCGGAGGGCTTCGATGGCCGAAGAGATCGCGGGGTAGCCGGTCATCATCACGACCTCTGCGGAATTGTCATGGCGTTTGATCTCGCGCAGGAGGTCGAGGCCGGTCATGTCCGGCATGCGAATGTCGACGAGGGCGGCGTCGAAGAGCTCCGCGCGCAGCATTTCGATGGCGTCCGCGCCGGTGCTGGCATGCCTTACCTCGTATCCCCAGTCACCGAGTGCATCCTGCAGGAGGGCCAGGAGTGCGGGCTCGTCGTCCACGACCAAGATCTTCGCCATGGGTCCCGCCACGTATACCACGACCTCGTGCCATTCTGACAACATTGTCGTGGGGCGTGTTGCTCTCCAGAGGTCGTCATGCTAGCGTGATAGCTGAACCATTACGGAGGAACAACCCGCATGGCAGATGCCTCGACCATCCACCTTACCGAGCAGACATTCGACGAAACCCTGTCGACGCACGACGGGATCCTGATGGTGGATTTCTGGGCTGAGTGGTGTGGACCGTGCCGGGCCATTGCGCCTGTTCTGGACGCCCTCGTCAAGGAGTCCACGGGCACGGTCGGTCTCGCCAAGGTCAATGTGGACGAGAACCCCGGTCTCGCCGCTCGCTATGGGATTCGGTCCATCCCCACCATCCTCCTCGTCAAGCAGGGTAAGGTCGTCGATCAGGTCATCGGCGCGGTCCCCCGAGCCAAGATCAAGGAAAAGTTGGACGCGCTCGCTTAGGAAGGCGGGGGCCCCAACATGGCCCCCGACCCTCCATCCGTTGGCCTTCCTCGTCGCCGACACGACGTAGTTTCCTCCGCTTCCCGTTCACCTCGAGAGGAATGTCCGATCGGCTGGACTGTGTGTCCACGATGACGCCTTCAGTATCCGGAGCCAGCCGCGCGCCGTCCGGGCCCGTCGCCACGGGATACGCGATCCGGGAACTCGCGCTCATTCGTGCGATTAGGGCCCGCGCGGGGCTCGGGTCGGGCGTGCGCGTCGGCATCGGCGACGATTGTGCGGTGCTGGAGCCGACACCGGGAGCACCGCTCCTGGCAACCACTGATCTGCTCATCGAGGACATCCACTTCCGCCGGACCTACGCCACCCCGGCCGACATCGGCTGGAAGGCATTCGCGGTGAACCTGTCGGACATCGCCTCGATGGGAGGACGCCCGCGCTGGGCTTTGGTCGCCCTGGCGTGTCCGGGCACCACCGAGGTCAGCGAGGTCGAGGCATTCTACGCGGCCGCCTGGACCTTGGCCGACGAGCACCAGGTGGCCGTCGTGGGCGGCGACACGTCGGCCTCACCGAACGGATGGATCGTCAACGTGACACTCCTCGGTGAGGCCCTGCACCCACCGCTGCTCCGCTCCACCGCCCGCGTCGGAGACGTGGTCGCCGTGACCGGACCCCTCGGCCGCTCCGCGGCCGGGCTGGCCATGCTCTCCGCATCCGCGCCCCCCTCCGGGCTCGAGCCCGGTGACGTCGATGACGTCACCGGCGCCCATTTGCGGCCGGTGCCGCGCGTGCGCGAGGGCCAATGGCTGGCCGCCGCAGGTGGCGTGACCGCGATGATCGACCTTTCGGACGGCCTCGTGACCGACCTTGCTCACCTCGCTGAAGAGAGTGCGGTGGGCGCGCGCATCAACCTCGCGCGCCTGCCCCTCAGCGCTTCGGTCCGGCGGGTCGCCACCGCCTGCGGCGGCGATCCGCTGGCCTGGGCCACCAGCGGCGGCGAGGACTACGAGCTACTCTTCACGTGCGGTGCCGCCGCCTGGGAACGCCTCGCTCGCGGCCTCACGGGTGTCACCGGTCGTCTCCCCCACGCCATCGGCGAAATCGTCGACGCGGCCCAGGGGACGACATTCCTCGATCCTGACGGACACCCGGTCGCCCTCGCGCCCGGCTTCGAGCATTTCTCGAGATGACGCTGAGCGTGGTCGTTCTGGTCATTCTCGTGCTCTGCTCGGCCCTGCTCACCGGAGCCGAGGCCGCGTACTTCTCCCTTGGTCGCAATCGGCTCAAGCGGCTGGCCACCCAGACCGAAGCGGGAACCCCCAGCCGCCTCATCGAACGCCCCCATGAGCTGCTGGTCACGCTCCTGGTGGGGATCACCCTGGTGAATATCTCGGCGGCGGCCATCGCGGCGACGCTCGCCGTGGAGCTGTTCGGCGACCGGTTCGGTCTGGCCATCGAGATCGTCGCCATGATCCTCATCTTGACGACCCTCGGCGAGGTCCTGCCCATGACCGTCGCCGTCAAGCAACCCGAAGCGTTCCTGGCCGTAGCGCGGTGGCCGGTGGCCGGGCTGAGTGTCCTCCTCGCTCCCGTGCGTGTCGCTCTGGGAGGGCTGACCGCTCTCACCTTGCGGCTGGTGGGCGGCCCCGAGCGTCCTCGCCAACCCGAGCTGACCGAGGAAGAGCTGCGCACCCTCGTGGACGTCGGCGCCAGCGAGGGGATCGTGGAAGGCACCGAGCGCGAGATGATCCACAAGGTGTTCCAACTCGAGGACACGCAGGTGCGGGCGGTGATGGTCCCTCGCACCGACATGTTCTGCCTCGACGTGAACACCGCGCGCGATCAGATCTTACCGGCCCTGCGCGAGCAGCTTCATTCGCGCGTCCCCGTCTACGAGGGTTCCATCGATGTCATCGTGGGGGTCCTCTACACCAAGGATCTCTTGCCCTACGTGCTGACCGGGCTGCCGGCCGACTTCGATCTGCGTGCGCATCTGCATCCGCCGTACTTCGTGCCGGAATCCAAGCGGGCCGACCAGCTCCTGCAGGAATTCCAAGCCAAGCGCCTGCACCTCGCCATCGTGGTGGACGAATTCGGGGGGACGGCGGGCTTGGTGGCGCTGGAGGACCTCCTCGAGGAGCTGGTGGGCGAGATCGCCGACGAGTATGACGAGCCCGAGCGTCTCGTGCAGCGAGTGGACGACAAGACCTACCGGGTGGCCGGCAAGCTTCCCATCGACGAGTTGCGGGCCCTCACCGGACTCGCCGTCAGCGACGAGAACTATGACACGGTAGGAGGTTGGGTGCTGGACCTGTTCGGGCGGGTGCCGCGCAAGGCGGAGCGCCTGGAGACGGCCGAGTTCGTGGTCACCGTGGAGAAGGTCGAGCGTACGCGGGTGGTGGAGGTGCTGGTGAGCGTGCGCAAGCCGACCCCCGGGGAAGCGGCCGCGTGACGCTCATCGCGCTGGCCGTCGGCTGTCTTCTTGCCACCATGTTCTTCTCGGCGGCGGAGATCGCCTTCATCGCGGCCAACCGCCTGAAGCTGCGGCACCTGGCTCACGAGGGAAGCCGGGTCGCGGCCCAGTACCTGGAATCGTTCCGGAATCCAGAGCGCGTGCTCTCCACCGCCATGATGGGGGTGACGGTAGCGCACATCGTGGCCTCGTCGGCCGCCACGCGCAGCTTGCTCCCCATCCTGGGCTTCTATGCCCCCCTCGTGGTCAGCCTCGTCCTCACCCCTGTGATGCTCGTTTTCGGCGAGATCATCCCGAAGACGCTCGCCCGCGAGTGGGCCACCTCGCTCATTCTGCGGCTGTTCCGCCCCCTCACGTGGATGTCGATCCTGCTCGCGCCGATCGTGGTGGTGGCCCAGGCCGTGGTGGGAGGCATCATGCGGCTGGTGGGCAGCAGTCAGTCCGATGCGCGCGCCTTCGTGTCGCGCGAGGAACTGAAGGCGCTTCTCCAGATGGAGCCGGGAGAGGCCGACGTGACAACCCAGGAAGCGGAGATGATCGACAAGATCTTCGACCTGGGCGACACCACCGTGCGTGAAGTCATGGTACCCCTCGTGGATGTCGTCATGCTTCCCCACACGGCCACGGTGGCGGAAGCCATCGATACCATCCAACAGCGCGGCTTTTCCCGAATTCCCGTCTATCGCGAACGGGAGACGAACATCGTGGGCGTGGTGGCGGCCATGGATCTCCTGCGCCGCGGCGCGGAGGTGGGTACGGTCGCGGAGCTCATGCGCGCCCCCTACTTCGTGCCCGAAACCAAGCGCATCGACGACCTCCTGCGTGAGATGCAGCGGGGGCGCACCCAGCTCGCCATCGTCGTCGACGAGTACGGCGGCAGCACGGGGGCCATCACTCTCGAGGACATCCTGGAACAGATCGTCGGCAAGATCGAAGACGAACACGACCGCGCGCCGGCCGCCGTGGAGCGGCTGCCCGACGGTAGTTACTGGGTGTCCGCGCGTACGCACATCGACGAGCTGAACGAAACCCTCGACTGGACCCTGCCCAAGAAGGACTACGAGACGATTGCCGGGTTGGTCCTGTCCGCCCTGCACCGCATCCCGCGCACCGGCGAGGAGTTTCAGATCCCCGGCTATGCCATCACGGTACTGGAGGCGGACAGCCGGCGGGTGGTGGCAGTGAAGATCGGGCCGCTCCGGCCGGCCACCCCCACCCCGCGCGCGGCCGAGTCTCAGTAAGGTAGCGCGACCCAGCTCAACAAGGAGAACGACATATGGCAGGCACTATGGTGCAATTCCCCACCAATGGCGCCACGACCAGCGGCTACCTAGCCACTCCGCCGAGCGGTAAAGGTCCGGGGGTCATCGTGATCCAGGAGTGGTGGGGGCTCGTGCAGCACATCAAGAACGTCTGCGATCGCTTCGCCGCCGAGGGGTTCGCTGCGCTCGCCCCGGACATGTACCACGGAAAGACGGCAAGCGAGCCCGACGAGGCCGGCAAGCTCTTCATGGCCCTCAACATCACCCAGGCCGAGAAGGATCTGCGGGGCGCTGCCGCCTACCTGGCCGCGCACTCGTCCTCGGCCAAGCTGGGCGCGGTGGGCTTCTGCATGGGCGGCCAGCTCGCCCTCTTCGCGGCCACCCTGAATCCCTCGGTCGGAGCCTGCGTGAACTTCTACGGCATCCACCCGAACGTCAAGCCGGATTACGGCAAACTGGCGGGACCCGTGCTCGGCCTCTTCGCCGAGAAGGACGGCTTCGTCACTCCGCAAGTGGCGAGGGACGTCGACGCCGCCATCAAGAAGGCGGGCAAATCGTCCGAGATCCACATCTATCCGGGGGTGGATCACGCCTTCTTCAACGACGAGCGCTCCGACGTCTACAACAAGAGCGCCGCCGACGACGCCTGGCGCCGAACCCTTGGCCTCTTCCGCCACCATCTGAGGTAGCGAAGGAGCGGCAGTCAGACCACGGCCCTGGACCGCTCGGGGGCAGGGGGCGTCGCGCCCCGTCCCCGCTTCATCGACGGCGTTGCGCCGAGGCTCACCCGCGAGGGGCAGTCGCTCAGCCCGACGCGGTAGCGGTCTGCTCCCGGCGCCGACGCCGGCCGAAGGGACCACGACCCTCGCCCCGCTCGCGCCGATCCTTCTTGTCCTTCTTCTTCTCGTCCTTCGTCTTGCCCTTGGCCTTCTCGGTCGGAGTCTCCGGCCGATCCACCAGCTCCAGGATGACCATGGGGGCGGCGTCGCCCGGCCGGACTCCCGTCTTCAAGACCCGCGTGTAGCCCCCGTGGCGATCGGCGAAGCGCGCCACCACGGTATCGAAGAGACGCTTCACGACTTCGGGATCGGGCACCATGGTCAGGACCTGGCGGCGCGCGTGCAGATTCTCCCGTTTGGCCAGGGTGATCATGTGCTCAGCCAGGCCCCGCACGGCTTTGGCCTTGGCTTCCGTGGTCAGAATGCGCTCGTGGCGAAAGAGGGCGACGAGCAGGTTGCGAAACAGGGCCCAGCGGTGCTGGGTCAATCGCCCGAGCTTGAATCCGGCCTTGCGATGTCTCATCGGGCGCCTCCGCGCCCCGCCAGCGCCCCGAGGACATTCGGATCGATCCGAAGGCCAAGGGACAACCCGAGGGCGGCCAGCGCGGTCTTGATCTCGTCGATGGACTTCTCCCCCAGGTTCTTTACCTGGGCGAGCTCCTCCTCGGTCTTTTGGGCTAGATCGGCCACCACCTGGATATCGCTGTTCTTGAGGGCGTTGATGGCCCGCGCGGGCAGCGGCAGCTCGTCGATGGACTTGGCGAGGGCATCACGCAAGAACTCCTCACCGGAGGCGATGCCCGCCTCGTCATCGTCATCGCGGGTACCGGCCCGCAAGGGAGTGAAGTGCTCCTTCAGGTAGGTGGCGGCTCGAGCCAGCGCGTCATCCGGGCTCACGGCGCCGTTCGTCCAGATCTCCACCACCAACTTCTCGTAGTCGGTGATCTTGCCGAGCCGGGACATCTCCACGTTGTAGGCGACCCGCGTGATGGGCGAGTAGGCGGCGTCGAGGGCAAGCGCCCCCGCCGGCATGGCCTGCCGCTTGCGGTCGGCTGCCTCGTAGCCTCGTCCCACACCCACCCCCAACTCCATGCTCACCGTGCCCCGCTCGATGGTGAGCAGGGGCAACTCGGGATTGACGATCTCCACGTCGATCTCGGGGAGATCGGCCCCCGTAACCCGCTTGGGTCCCTGGAACTCCAGCCGGAGCACCTGGGGTTCGCCCGAGGGCGACTGGATGGCCAGCTTCTTGAGGTTGAGGAGCACATCGACCGTGCTCTCCGTCACCCCGGGAATCTTCGTGTCCGGGGTCCTGACCCCGTCGATCTTCACCCAGGACACGGCTGCCCCGGGGACGATGGCGAGCAAGGTACGGCGCAGAGAGTTCCCGACGGTGAGGGCATACCCCTTCTCGAAGGGTTCGGCCACCAGGCGCCCGTAATTCTCGTTGAGGACTTCCCACTCGACCTTCTTCGGCTTTTGAAAGGGAATTCGCGGCATGGCTGGCGCTCGCCCCTACTTACTGTACAGCTCAACGATGAGCTGCTCGCTCACCGGGATCTGGATGTCTTCGCGCAGGGGGAGACCACGGACGGTCCCCTTTCGACCGGGACCGTCCAGCTCCAACCACTGCGGCACTTGACCGCGCCCCGCGTTGAGGTTGTCGTCCACTCGGCTCTGCAGCTTCGAGGTCGGTCGCAAGGCGACGGCATCGCCCACCTTCAGCAGGTAGGAGGGAATGGAGACCTTCCGGCCATTGACCTGAAAGTGGCCGTGGGCCACCATCTGCCGGCTCTCCCGGCGCGAGGCGGCAAAGCTCAGGCGGTGCACCACGTTGTCGATACGCAGCTCGAGGAGCCGAAGGAGATTCTCCCCGGTCACCCCCTTTTCGCGCTCGGCCTGGTGGAAGTAGCGCCGGAACTGACTCTCCAGCACCCCGTAAATGCGCTTGGCCTTCTGCTTCTCGCGCAACTGCACACCGTACGGGGTGAGCTTGCCGCGATTGAGCCCGTGCTGCCCGGGCGGATAGTTCCTTCGTTCGATCGCGCACTTGTCGGTGAAACACCGAGCGCCCTTGAGGAAGAGCTTCATACCCTCGCGCCGGCACAGGCGGCATTTCGCGTCGCGGTAACGCGCCATGACTTCCTCCTATACCCGGCGCCGCTTGGGCGGGCGGCATCCGTCGTGGGGAATCGGCGTCACGTCCCGGATGGCGGTGACCTCCAGCCCCACCGCCTGCAGGGAGCGGATGGCCGCCTCCCGCCCGGCGCCCGGGCCCTTCACGAAGACCTCGATCGTCTTGAGCCCGAACTCCATGGCCTTGCGGGCCGCGATCTCGGCCGCCGTCTGCGCGGCGAACGGCGTGCTCTTGCGAGAGCCCTTGAAGCCCGCGCTCCCGGCGCTGGACCAGGCCACCACGTTCCCCATCTTGTCGGTGAGGGTGACGATCGTGTTGTTGAAGGTGGCCTGGACGTGGGCGACCCCCGTCCGCACTTCGCGCCGTTCCTTGCGCTTGCCCCCCTTCTTGCGGGGCGCCGGTTTGCTTTGCTGCTCTGCCATCGCTTACGCTCCTGCCTTCTTGGCGGCGGCGGTCGCCGTCGGCTTCTTCTTGATCATCACGCCCCGCCGGGGCCCCTTGCGCGTGCGGGCGTTGGTATGCGTGCGCTGGCCCCGCACCGGGAGGCCCCTGCGGTGCCGGATTCCCCGATAGGAGCCGATGTCCATCAGGCGCTTGACATTCATGGACACCTCGCGGCGGAGATCACCCTCCACCTTGTGCTCACGCTCGATGAGCTCGCGGATGCGTCCGACTTCCTCCTCCGTCCACGCCTTGACCCGCTTGTCGGGATCGATGTTGGCCCGCGCCAGGAGGCGACGGGCGCTCAGGCGCCCAACGCCGTAGATGTAGGTGACGGCCACTTCGCCCCGCTTGTCCCGAGGGAGATCGACACCTGCCACACGCGCCATGGGAGTCTCCTCAGCCTTGCCGCTGCTTGTGCCGCGGGTTCTTGCAAATGATGCGAACCACGCCCTGGCGACGCACGATCTTGCAGTGCTCGCAGCGCCCCTTGATCGACGGTCTCACCTTCATGGCCGCCTCGTCCGTCCTTCCCCTCTACTTAAACCTATAGGTAATACGACCGCGGGTGAGGTCATAGGGCGACAGTTCCACTTTCACCCGGTCCCCCGGCAGAATACGGATGAAGTTCATGCGCATCTTGCCGCTGACGTGGGCGAGCACCCGGTGGCCGTTCTCCAACTCCACCCGGAACATCGCGTTCGGCAGTGGCTCCACCACCGTGCCCTCCACCTCGATCGCGTCTTCCTTGGCCATGGTTCGCCCTACCCCGCCCCCCCGCCGTGCCCGTTGAGGGTGGTCAGGACCACCGGGCCCTCCTCCGTCACCGCGATCGTGTGCTCGAAGTGAGCCGCCAGGCTGCCATCCTGGGTCACCGCCGTCCAGCCGTCGGCCAGGACCCGTACCTCCCAATTGCCCATGGTCACCATGGGTTCCACCGCCAGGACCATACCCGGCCGCAGTCGGGGGCCTCGCCCGGGTTCCCCGAAGTTCGGTACCTGCGGCTCTTCGTGCAGGGCGCGACCGATCCCGTGCCCCACGAAGGCGCGGACGACGCCGAATCCATGGGCCTCCACATGACGCTGCACCGCGTGCGAGACGTCGGACAGCCGGCGGTCGGGTCGACATTCCTCGATGGCCAGCTCCAGGCTTTCCCGGGTGACGTCGAGGAGCTTCTGCACAGAGGGCGGGACCGCCCCAATGGGCAAGGTCACCGCGCAATCCGCATAGTACCCTTCCACGATACACCCGAGGTCGAATCCCACCACGTCACCTTCCCGGAGCCGGCGACGGGCGGAGGGGATCCCGTGTACGACCTCGTCGTTGATCGAGATGCACACGGTGGCGGGAAATCCCCGGTAGCCCTTGAAGGCGGGTTTGGCCCCCCGCTTGGTGATGAACGCCTCCACATCCTCGTCGATCTCGAGGGTTGACATGCCCGGCTTCACCACCGTTCGCAGTCGCTCCAGGACTTCGGCCAGGATGTGGCCCCCCGTCCGCATGAGGGCGATCTCGCGCGCCGACTTGTAATAAATCACGCGCCGGTGCCCACCGCCCGGCCGATGGCGGCGCGGATGGTCTCGATCGGGCCCTCCCCGGCCACCGTGCGCAGGCGCGAGCGATCACGGTAGTAGTCGAGGAGGGGGGCCGTCTGTCGCTCGTACACGCGGAGCCGGTTCCCCACGGTGGCCTCGCTGTCATCCTCGCGTTGATAGAGCGGACCGCCGCAGCGATCGCACGTACCCGCCACCACCGGCGGCGCCGACACGAGATGAAACGTGGACCCGCACTGCCGGCACACGCGACGACCCGTCAGGCGCCGCAGCAGCTCTGCCTCCGGCACGTCGAAGTACACGACCGCCTCCAGCTCTTGCCCGAGATCCTTCAGGATCGTGGCCAGTGCCTCGGCCTGCCCGATGGTGCGGGGGAAGCCGTCGAGGATGAAACCGGCCGCCGTGTCCCTCCGGGCCAGGCGCTCCCGCATGGCTCCCACGATGACCTCATCGGGGACCAGGGCCCCCTGGTCCATGTACCGTTTCGCTTGTTGCCCCAGCGGAGTCCCAGCCGCCACCGCCTCTCGGAGCATATCGCCGGTGGCGATCTGAGGGACACCCCAGTGCCGCGCCAGCTCGCGGGCTTGCGTCCCCTTGCCGGCGCCGGGAGGACCGAGAAAGGCTACCCGCACGCTCTAGCCTCTCCGGGCAAAAGCACCGCCCGGGCGCGACTTCGAGCGCTTGAGGAATCCCTCGTAGTTGCGCATGAGCAGATGGGACTCCATCTGGCGGACGGTATCGAGGGCCACTCCCACCACGATGAGCAGGCTGGTGCCGCCGAAGTAGAAGGGTACGTTGAACCACCGGATCATGTAGTCGGGCAGCACGGAGATCACGGCCAGGAACAGCGCTCCCGGCAGGGTGATGCGCGTCAGCACGCGATCGATATACTCCGACGTCTTCTTGCCCGGCCGCACGCCAGGAATGAAACCGCCATACTTCTTCATGTTGTCGGCGAGGTCGACGGGGTTGAAGACGATGGCCGTGTAAAAGTAGGCGAAGAAGACGATGAGGGCCATGTAGAGGACGGTGTAGGTGAACTGCCCCGGTGATAGCGCATCAGAGATGGCTTGCATCCAGGGATGCGGTACGAAACGCGTCAGGGTAGCCGGGAACAGGATGAGCGAGGAGGCGAAGATGACGGGAATGACCCCGGCCGTGTTGATGCGCAAGGGGATGTGGGTGGAGGAGCCGCCGTAGACACGGCGCCCGACCATCCGCTTGGCATATTGGACGGGGATCTTCCGCTGGCCCTCCTGCATGAGCACCACGGCTGCCGTCACCGCCACCATGAGCAGCAGGAGGGCGCCGAACACGAAGAGCTTGAGCTCGCCGGTCGTGATGAGGGTGTAGGAGGACTCCACGGCGGAGGGCAGCCGCACCACGATTCCGGCAAAGATGATCAGCGAGATGCCGTTACCGATGCCGCGCTCCGAGATCTGCTCGCCGAGCCACATGATGAGGGCGGTGCCCGCCGTCAGGGTGATCATCACGAGCAACCGGAAGCCCCAGCCGGGGGTCGGCACGATGGCCACCCCCGTCGGGCTGCTCATGCCCTCCAACCCATAGGCGATGCCGACCGACTGAACCAGGGACAGCGCGATCGTCCCGTAACGGGTGTACTGCGTGATTTTCTTGCGCCCCGCCTCGCCCTCCTTGGCCAGCTTCTCGAGGGCGGGAATGACCACGGTGAGAAGCTGCAGGATGATCGAGGCCGAGATATACGGCATGATGCCGAGCGCGAACACGGACAGGCGCCGGAGATTGCCGCCCGAGAAGAGATCCACCATCCCGAGAAGCGTGCCCTGGACCTGGTCGAAGAACTGGGCGAGGGCCGGACCATCGATGCCGGGGGTGGGCACATGGGCGCCGATCCGGTAGGCGACGAGCAGGCCGAGCGTGATCAGGATCCGGCGCTTCAGCTCCTGGATCTTGAAGACGTTCTGGAAGCCCTGCAGGCTCTCGATCACGAAGCAGCCGCCCGGGGCGCCAGCACTTCGACGCGCCCTCCCTTGGCTTCGATCTTGGCCCGGGCTGACTCGCTCACGGCATGGGCCCGGACGGTGAGGGCGTGCGCAACATCCCCCTCACCGAGGATCTTCACGTTCCCCCGCCGTGCGCGACGGACGAGCCGGGCCTGCACCAGGCTCTCGGGATCCACCACGCTACCCGCCGGGAACGCCTCCAGATCACTCAGATTGACGATCGCAAACACGCGCTTGCCCCCATGGGGGAAAAAGCCGCGCTTGGGCAGTCGTCGGTAGAGGGGCATCTGGCCACCCTCAAAGCCGCCCTTCTTGCCCCCTCCCGAGCGCGCCTGCTGACCCTTGCTCCCCTTGGTCGCCGTCTTGCCGTGTCCCGAGCCGGGGCCGCGCCCCACGATCTTGCGGCGGTGCTTGGCGCCGGGGGCCGGGCGCAGATCCTCAAGCCTCACGGGTCACCGCGAGCACGTGCGACACCTTGGCGATCATCCCGCGCACGGTGGCCGTATCCTCGTGCTGCACCGAGTGATTCAGGCGACGAAGGCCGAGCGCCTTGACCGTTGCGTCCTGTTTGGGACTGAGCCCGATCATGCTTTTCTTGAGGGTCACCTTAAGCGTCTTTGACACCAGCCGCCTCCTGCACCATGTCACCATCGCTCGTCCGGCGGCGGATTGTCTGCAGATCTTGCAATCGCTTGATCCGACGGAGCGCGTCGATGGTCGCCTTGAGCACATTGTGCGGGTTGTTGGAGCCGAGCGTCTTGGTGAGGATGTCTTGCACCCCGGCCGCCTCCAGCACTGGCCGCACCGCTCCCCCCGCAATGACTCCGGTCCCCGGAACGGCCGGTTTGAGGAATACGCGGCCCGCCCCGAAATGCCCCGTGATCTCGCAGGGAATGGTCGTCTCCCGGAGCGGCACAAAGATCAGATCCTTCTTGGCGTGCTCGACGGCCTTGCGAATCGCCTCCGGCACCTCGTGGGCCTTGCCGAGCCCGACGCCCACGTGCCCCTTGCCGTCGCCCACCACGACCAGCGCGGTGAAGGAAAAGCGCCTGCCTCCCTTCACCACCTTGGCCACCCTGTTGATGGTGACCACTCGGTCGTTCAACTCCAGCACGCTTGGGTCGATCTTCGCTTCCGCCACTCAATATCTCCTATTGAGATGGGGGGTCCCAACTTCACCCCCCAAGCCCCCCCGTTCGGAGCGCCTCGGGGAACCCGTGGCGCTCCTCTGTACTACGCCTTCTCCCGGCGACCACCGCTCCGCCTCAACACCTTCGATCCCGCGACTACCCGATGGGGTCCCACTTCCCCCCCAAGCCCCCCCCGTTCGGAGCGCCTCGGGGAACCCGTGGCGCTCCTCTGCACAACGTCTATGCCCAGCGAGCGCCGCTCCACCTCGTTCAAAACACCAGGCCGTTGGTGCGGGCGGCGTCGGCGAGCGCCTTGACGCGGCCGTGATACTTGTAGCCACCGCGATCGAAGACCACGCGTTCGATGCCCTGGGCCTTGGCCTTCTCGGCGAGCAGTTCGCCCACCACCTTCGCCGCCGCCACGTTGCCCCCCGCCGTCTGCCGAGCCCGGAAGGCAGCGCCCCGGCTGTCGATGGCCACCAGGGTCCGCCCCGCTTCGTCGTCGATGAGTTGGGCATACATGTGATTGAGGCTGCGAAAGACGGCGAGCCGTGGGCGGGCGGCGGAGCCGCGCACGTAACGGCGCAGCCGATGATGTCGGATGTCGCGCGCCTCTCGGCGATCCTGGGTGATCATTTTGCTCCCGCCTTCTTGCCGACCTTGCGACGAATGAACTCGTCGGAATAGCGGATCCCTTTGCCCTTGTAGGGATCTGGTTTGCGAAGGCCGCGCAGGCGCGCCGCCGTCTGCCCGAGCAGGGCCTTGTCCGCCGCGCGCAAGGTGATGGACGTCTGGCGATCGATCTCGGCGGTGACGCCGTCGGGCAACGGGAAGATCACCGGATGGGAATACCCGAGGGCAAGCTGGATGTTCTTGCCCTGCATCTGGGCGCGGTAGCCGATACCCACGATATCCAGCTTGCGCTCGAAACCCGCTGAGACGCCGGTCACCATGTTGGCCACCAGCGACCGGGCAAGGCCATGCAAGGCCCGGACGGTGCGTGCGTCACTCTCGCGCGTGAGCAGCAACTGGTCGTGTTCGAGACGCGCCGCAATGCCGGAGGGCACCGCCTGCGTCAGCCGCCCCTTGGGTCCTTCCGCTCGCACCACATTGCCGTCGATCTGGACCTTGACCCCGGTTGGAATGCCGATGGGTTTCCTACCGATTCGTGACATGTTCGTCCTACCAGACGTAGGCGAGGACTTCCCCGCCGATCTTGTCCCGACGGGCGGTCCGGCCGGTGAGCACCCCCCGCGACGTGGACAGTACCGCCACTCCCATGCCCCCCAGCACGGTCGGGATCTGGTCGTGCGAAACATACACACGCCGGCCCGGGGTGGACACCCGTACCAGGCCCGAGATCATCTTCTCGTTGGCGGCACCGTACTTGAGATACACGCGAAGGACCCCCTGCTTGCCGTCCTCCAGCACGCGGAAGTTCTTGATGAAGCCCTCGTCCTTCAGGATCTCGGCGACCCGGACCTTGAGCTTGGACGCAGGAATGTCAACCTTCTCGTGCTCCGCCCGGCTCGCGTTCCGGATGCGGGTCAGCATGTCGGCCATCGGATCGCTGTACATACGCTACCAGCTCGCCTTCACGATGCCGGGCACCTCACCCTTGAGCGCCAGCTCCCGGAAACACAGGCGGCACAACTCGAATTTCCGGAGGTACCCTCGGGGCCTCCCGCACAGCTTGCAGCGGTGGTGGGCACGCGTGGAGAAGAGGGGCGGGCGCTGCGATCTGACAATCAGTGACGTCTTGGCCATACGCGGGTTACTCCCTAAACGGCATGCCCAGATGGGTGAGGAGGGCCTTGGCCTCCTCGTCGGTCCGGGCCGTGGTGACGATATTGATGTCCATGCCCCGGACCTTGTCGATCTTGTCGTAGACGATTTCGGGGAAGATGAGCTGCTCGCGCAACCCCAGCGCGTAGTTTCCGCGGCCATCGAAGCCCCGGGGGGGGACACCCCGGAAGTCGCGCACGCGCGGAAGCGCCACATTGATGAGACGGTCGAGGAACTCGAACATGCGCGCCCCCCGCAGGGTGACCTTGGCTCCGATGGGCACCCCCTCCCGGAGCTTGAAGTTGGCGATGGACTTCTTGGCGCGCGTGACCACGGGCTTCTGGCCGGCGATGGCCTGGAGATCGGAGGTGGCAAAGTCGAGTACCTTGGCGTTCTCCCGGCCCTCACCCACCCCCATGCTCACCACGATCTTGTGCAGGCGCGGCACCTGCCATGGATTGACGTAGCTCCGCTCCTTCATGAGCGCGGGCAGGATGCTTTGCTGGAAGCGAACCTTGAGGCGGGCGGGAACCTGCCCCGTCCCCTTGGGACGCGCCTGTTCTGCCGGCGCTGCCGTAGGGGCGGCGCCCTTCTTGGGCTGCCCCTTGGGGGGCGGCGCCTTCGGCTTCTGGGCCCGGGCCGTCGATTCCGCTTTCGCCATCGTCGCTACCCCTTGTCCACCGACTCACCGCAACGCTTGCAGGCGCGCACCTTGCGGCCGTCGTTCAGCACCTTGACACCGACCCGCACGGGCCGGTCGCAGCGGCCACACACGAGCAGGACGTTGGAGAGCGCGAACGGTCCCTCGCGCTCGATGATGCCTCCCTGCCGAAGCTTCTGAGTCGGCCGCTGGTGCCGCTTGATCATGTTGAGATGCTCGACCACCACTCGCCCTGAGTCACGGAGGACTCGGAGCACCTTGCCCCGCTTCCCCCGCTCCTTACCGGTAATGACGCCCACCGTATCGCCGCGCCGCACGTGTACACCCGCCATCAGATGACCTCAGGGGCCAGGGAGATGATCTTGGTAAACTGCCGCTCGCGCAACTCCCGCGCTACTGGGCCAAAGATACGAGTGCCTACCGGATTCTCGTCGGGCCGGATCAACACGACTGCGTTGCGGTCGAAGCGGATGTAGGAACCATCCCGCCGGCGGACCTCCTTGACTGTCCTCACCACGACCGCCCGTGCCACCTCGCCCTTCTTCACGGTGCCGTCAGGGGTGGCCTCCTTCACGGCGACGATCACGGTGTCACCCAGCGAGGCGTAGCGGCGGTTGGCGCCCCCCATGACCCGGATACACTGGACCTTCTTGGCGCCGGAGTTGTCCGCGACATCGAGCATCGACCGTGGCTGAATCATGGGTCAGGATGCCCGGCCCAGGATCGTTCGGATTCGCCAGCGCTTTTCTCGAGACAGCGGGCGCGTCTCTTCGATGAGCACGCGATCTCCCACTTTGCTCTCGTTCGTCTCGTCGTGCGCTTTGAGCTTCTTCGACACCCTCACCACGCGCTGGTAACGCGGATGGCGGAACACGCGCTCGATCTTCACCACGCGCGTCTTTTGCATGGCGTCACTGACCACCACTCCCTCGCGACTCTTCCGGTCCCCCACCGCTGTCTCCTAATTATTGTCGGGGCGAGCGAGCGCCGCTCCACCCCGACACCCGACTTTGGATGGGGGGTCTAACTTCACCCCCCAACCCCCCGTTCGGGGCGCCCCGGGGACCCGTGGCACCCCTCTGTTCGACGTTTACCCGCAGCGAGCGCCGCTGGCACGCCCGATCGAGGTCACGCGTCATGCGCTCAACCTTGCTGCGGCACGCTCGCGGAGTATTGTCTTGCCTCGCGCGAGATCCCGGCGGGCCTGCCGGACCCGGGCGGGATTCTTGGCCAGCCCCATCGCCAGCTGGAAGCGGAGGTTGAACAGTTCCTCCGTGAGGCCGCGCACCTGGTGCTGCATCTCCTCGTCGGACAGGTCTCGCCACTTGGTCGGCTTCATAAGTCGCTCCCCGGAACTCAGAGGGCCCGCGCCCGCGTCACGAACTTGGTGGCCACGCCAATCTTCTGGGCAGCCGTCCGGAAGGCCTCGCGGGCGGCGTCCTCCGCCACTCCCTGCATCTCGTACATGATGCGACCCGGCTTGACCACGGCCACCCACTCCTCGGGGTTGCCCTTGCCCTTGCCCATGCGCGTCTCGGCCGGCTTCTTGGTCACCGGCTTGTCGGGAAAGATCCGGATCCACACCTTGCCGCCCCGCTTCAAGCTCCGGGTGAGGGCCACCCGCGCCGCCTCGATCTGACGGTTGGTCACCCAGCCTGGTTCGAGGGCCTTCAACCCAAAGTCGCCGAAGGCCAGCGTCGAGCCCCGCTGCGCCTTGCCCTTCATGCGCCCGCGCTGGGCTTTCCGGTACTTGACGCGCTTGGGCATCAGCATGGGAGCCGCCTCATGCCTCCTGGGCCGCCGTGCGCAGTACTTCGCCCTTGAAGATCCACACCTTCACCCCGACCGTGCCGGCCGTGGTATGGGCGGTGGCCAGGCCGTAGTCGATGTCGGCCCGGATGGTGTGCAGGGGCACACGCCCCTGCCGGTACCATTCCTTGCGCGCGATCTCCGAGCCGCCCAGCCGCCCGGCACACGCGATGCGGATACCATCGGCGCCCAGGCGAAGGGCGGAGGTCACCGCCTTCTTCATGGCGCGGCGAAACGCCACCCGCTTTTGCAACTGCAGGGCGACGTTCTCGGCCACCAACTGGGCGTCCAGCTCGGGGTGCACGATCTCTTCGATGTTGAGGTAGATCTCCTTGGCCGTGCGCATCTGCAACTCGTTCTTCAGCTTCTCGACCTCGGAGCCCTTGCGTCCGATGATGATGCCCGGCCGCGCGGTGGCGATGGTGATGCGCGCCCGGTTGACCGAGCGCTCGATATCGATGCGGGCGATGCCCGCGTGGTAGAGCTGGTCCTTGATGAAGCGTCGGATCTTCACGTCCTCATGGAGGAGCGACGCATAGCTCTTGGTCGCAAACCATCGCGAGCTCCACGTCCGTGTGGAACCCAGCCGGAACCCGATCGGATGTGTCTTCTGTCCCATCGCTTAGTCCCTTTCGGAGGGAACGGCGGGGGTCGTCTTGGCGACCCCTCTCGTCTGTCCACCGGGCCGCCGAGGCCGCCCCATCCCCGGGCGGGCCCCAGCCCCAACTTCGTCGCTCACGGCGATGGTGAGGTGGCTCGTCGGGTGGCGGATGAAGAACGCCCGCCCCATCGCGCGCGGGGAGACCCGCTTCATGGAAGGGCCGCCATCGGCGATGGCACCGACCACGTGGAGATCGTCGAGGTTGCGCACCTGGTGATTGTTTTCCGCATTGGCCACCGCCGACCGTAGAACTTTTTCCACGAGCCGCGCGGCTGCCCGCGGCGTGAAGCGCAACGTCGCCAGCGCCTCGCTCACGGGCTTACCCCGGATCTGATCGAGCACGAGCCGCGCTTTGCGCGCGGAGACACGCACGTACCGGGCGCGCGCCAGCGTTCGCATGAGCCTATTTCTTCCCCGTGGGCGAGGTGGACGCCTTCTCCGACGTCCCGTGCGCCCGGAAGGCCCGCGTGAGGGCGAACTCTCCCAGCCGGTGGCCCACCATGTTCTCGGTGACGTACACAGGAATGAATTTCTTCCCGTTGTGGACGGCCAGGGTATGCCCCACGAACTCCGGGGGAATGGTCGAGCGCCGCGCCCACGTCTTGAGCACTCGCTTCTGGCGGCTTGTGTTCAACTCATCCACGCGCGCCAGCAGCTTCGCGTCGATGTACGGGCCTTTTTTGAGAGACCGTCCCATGGGAGCTCCTACTTCGACCGGCGGGTCACGATGTTGCGGTCGGACGGCCGGGCCCCGCGGCGGGTCTTGTAGCCCTTGGTGGGCTTGCCCCACGGCGACTTGGGATGGTTGCCCTTCCCCTTGCCCTCACCGCCACCCATCGGATGGTCCACTGGGTTCATGACCGTGCCGCGCACGGTGGGGCGGAAACCCCGCCAGCGCACCCGGCCCGCCTTGCCGACAGAGACATTTTCGTGATCGAGGTTCCCCACCTGCCCCACGGTGGCCATGCACGCCACCGGCACCATGCGCACTTCGCCCGATGGGAGCTTGAGGGTAGCCCGTTCGCCTTCCTTGGCGAGAAGCTGGGCCTGGGTCCCTGCGCTCCGGCACATTTGCGCCCCCCGCCCCGGTTGCAGTTCGACGTTGTGCACCATCGTCCCCATGGGAATGTTCCGGATGGGCAGCGCATTGCCGGGCAGGATGTCAGCCTGCGGCCCCGACATGACGGTATCGCCCACCTTCAGCCCGAGGGGCGCTACGATGTACCGCTTCTCCCCGTCGCGATAGAAGAGAAGGGCCAGCCGCGCCGAGCGGTTGGGATCGTACTCGATGGCCGCCACCCGGGCCGGGATGCCGAACTTCTCGCGACGGAAATCCACTTGCCGGAGCATGCGCTTCGCCCCACCCCCACGGTGGCGCACGGTGATGCGTCCTGCCGCGTTGCGGCCGTTCGTCCGCCGCTTGGGCAGGAGTAGGCTTTTCTCCGGCGTCGTCTTGGTGATCTCGTCGTAGGTGACGTACGTGAGATAGCGCCTGGCCGGTGACGTGGGCTTGACCGCTCGGATGCCCATGGCTCAGGCCCCTTCCACGAGATCGATCTTGTGACCGGGAGCCAACTTGACCAGCGCCTTCTTCCAGTCACGCCGGCGGCCCTGGAAGCGCCCCATCCGCTTCAACTTGCCCTCAAAGGAGGCGGTGCGAACAGAGGCGACCTTCACGCTGAACACGGCTTCGACGGCCGTACGGATCTCGACCTTGTTGGCATCTGGACGGACCTGGAACGCGACCACGTTGTGCTCTTCCTTGAGCCGCATGTGTTTCTCGGTCATGAGGGGTCGCAGCACGATCTGGCGGACGTCTCGATTCATGGAGCCAGTGCCTCCTCCAGCGCCAGGAGCGCGGCGCGCTCGATGACCACTCGGTGCGAGCGCAACAACTGATAGACCGAGACGTGCGCAGGGGGCTCCACCGTGAGCCAGGGCACGTTCCGGGAGGCCCGACGCACGGGCGCCTCGAGCGAGGCCACCACGAGGAGGGTCGGGCTTCCGGCCACTCCCAGAGCGGCCAGGCGTGTGACGAGCGCTTTGGTCTTACCGTCGACGCCCTCCAGCGTCTCCACGGCAATCAGCTCGCCCGCACCAATCTTGGCTGCCATTGCTGCCCGCAGGGCCTCGCGCCGCATGGCCCGGGGCAGGGCCTTGGCGTAGCTCCGCGGCGTGGGACCGAATGGCTTTCCCCCGCCCTTCCACTGGGTGGCCCGGATCGAACCCTGGCGGGCCCGTCCCGTTCCCTTCTGTCGCCAGGGCTTCTTGCCGCCGCCGGAGACTTCGCTGCGCCCCTTGGTGTCGTGGGTACCCGCCCGTCGGTCGGCCAGCTCACGTTCGACACTCTGGTGCAGCAACGGTACCCGGATCTCCACCCCGAACACCTCGGGACGGAGCTCCACGGTCCCCGCGGGTGCCCCCTGCGCGCTCAGCACATTCACGGTCGGCATACGCTCACTTCTTCTCCGCGGCCTTCTGCTGCGCCTTGCTCAGCTTGACGCTCTTGCGAACCAGGACGAGCGATCCATTGGCGCCGGGGACGGCCCCGCGCACGAGCAGGAGATTCTGCTCGACCATCACGCGCGCAACGCTCACGTTCAGCACCGTGCGCTGCTCCCCCCCCATCCGGCCGGGCAGATGATGCCCGGGCCAGACCCGAGACGGATCCGAGGAAGCCCCGATGGAGCCGGGCGCGCGATGGAACATCGAGCCATGCGTGGCCTCCCCGCCCGACCACCCATGGCGCTTCACTCCACCCTGGAAACCGCGGCCCTTGGTCACGCCGATCACGTCGACCAGCTCGCCCGGGCTGAACAGGTCAACGGTGAGAGCCTGGCCCACGCTGTATCCCTGCAGCTTCTCGGTCTTCTCGAGACGTACCTCACGGAGAACACGCACGGGGGCGACGTTAGCCTTCTTGAAGAGACCCGCGGCGGGCTTCGACACGTTCTTCCGCTTGGGCCCGAATCCCAGCTGCAGCGCATCGTAGCCATGGGTGTCCGTGGTGCGAATCCCGACCACCGTGCAGGGGCCGGCCTCGATCACCGTTACCGGGACGTGATTGCCGTCGTCCCCGAAGATCTGGGTCATACCGAGCTTGCGGCCGATGAGCCCTTCCTTTTTCGCCATGATCCTCGCCTAGAGCTTGATCTCGACGTCGACGCCGGCGGGCAGATCCAGCTTCATGAGGGCATCGACGGTTTGAGGCGTGGGATCGACGATGTCGAGCAAGCGCTTGTGGGTGCGCATCTCGAACTGCTCTCGGGACGTCTTGTCGACGTGAGGACTGCGGAGCACCGTCCAGCGGTTGATCACGGTGGGGAGCAACACGGGACCCGCCACCCGCGCGCCCGTCCGGCGCACGGTCTCCACGATCTCCTTGACCGACCGATCGAGCAGATGATGATCGTAGGCCTTGAGTCGGATGCGAATCTTTTGATCGGCGGTCACGGTGGCCATCGTCTATTCCACGATGTCGGTCACGACACCCGCCCCCACCGTCCGCCCCCCCTCCCGTACCGCAAACCGCAGCTCCTTCTCCATCGCGATCGGCGTGATCAGCTCCCCCGTGATCGTCACGTTGTCCCCCGGCATCACCATCTCCACC